>Ga0065711_1028475_pt1 | contig 40987 bp, 18 predicted proteins | sample Hoacrofraction12_FD_59098 | JGI IMG/M metagenome (GOLD analysis project Ga0065711, IMG submission 59098) | Hoatzin crop microbial communities from Cojedes, Venezuela - Epithelial fraction 12 v2 (version 2) | ecosystem: Host-associated > Birds > Digestive system > Esophagus > Crop | place...
TTTTTTTTTAATTGTCATTTATCCCTGTCTGCAACAGTGGCTTGCTCATTAGGCACTTACAATATTTTAAATTCCATCCACATGCTCTCACATTTCTAAGTACATGAGTCGGATGATTTTGCCACTGGGAAATGTTTAGTTCCATTAAAAAAAATAAATCACTTATACGAGCCTTGTACTTAAGGGGAATTTCTGTCAGATCCTTTGACTTGGAGGAAATGAATTGCAAAATGCCTTCCAGCTTTTTATATGACATGTTGACTGGACTTTTATTCTATCATCTCTCACTAAAAATCAACTCAATTTATACTTAATGAGTATATATTGTGGAATTTATACTTTTATCACATCTAGCAGCATGCAGGACAGCTACTGCATAAATTGTATTGAGAGAGAGTCAGATGAATTAAAAAAGTCTTCAGTTTTGGGGACCACTTTGGGATCTCATGCATTGCTTGAAGGCCTTTATTATAGATTTATCCCTAGTGGCTCTTCTGTTCTTTGAAAGGCACTTAGAATACATGCAAACTATCATAAACCATCTCTTCCTCCACACTACTACTTTGTAGCATTCTGATGTCTGACCATCCAGCTGTGCTATGGTCATAAGTCTTATGTGGTGCAACCTTTTATTTACTGGCTTTATTTAAGGTTCCATCACACTTTTCTGAATCTTCTAACATGCAGTTTAACATATCATCTTAAACCATCTGCTCACATTACTTTCATGATCAAATCCCCCTACGCAGCCTCGCTTCCTTACTAACTCTATTTTAGCCAAAGGAGCCAGTAGGCAACCTGTCTTCATCTGAAATTTTTATCATACTCCTATATATTGTGCTTTTATCCATCCCATTTTTCAAAAACAGAAGTTTCACAAACTTGATCATGCAATAGCCAGCTTTCCTTTCCATTCACTTTCATTTACTGTGATGATTACACAGTAACTTGTGTATCTCCTGCCTAACATTGAATTGAGAGAACAAAATGAGACCAACAAAAGTGAAGGAAATAATACAAAATTTATGTGCTCCCACTCTCCTCTGGCTCTTACAGGACCATTTCTATTTTCTGAATTTATTTCTTGATTTTCTTTCTATTCACATCCTGTACAGTGAGAATATAGTACCGGCACTTAACCATGAATTCTGGGCATGTTTGTGTAGACTACAGGCTTTGGAAACATGAGGTTCTTCTAGCTAGACTTCCCTGAGATATTTTTGGAAGGGAACAGATGGGAGAAGTAGCAGTAAAATTTTTCTTAGGGAATTTACTATGCTATATTTGTATAATAGGTTATCTACTGTTTGGGTGTCTTTATTTTCTTTTCTAAAAGAAAGCGAAACATTAATAACCAACAACAGTATTTGAATTAGTCACTATGATACTTCCCATCTCCCAGATGGAATAATAGTGAGTAGCGAAGTCACAGCAACTATGTATTATTTTATGATAATCTTATGTTTACTAATTCTGCCAGAGCAGGTAGAACTATGCCTCTACTCATGAGGAATTATGTAATTAAAAATACATAAGTATCAAGAATAAATACTACCTTTTCTCACTAATTAGGTAAAAGACTGCACAGTCAGTATGGCAAGGCATGATGACATCATACAATTGTTGCCTGTTTATTGTGGCTCACTTTAAGTGACCTAGCATCTAACATTCAGCAAAGTTAAGGTTTGTTGTACTTTACATAGGGATGTTCCCTGCTGAAATGGTCCTCTAATAATAGGCATGCTACCTATCAGGGTATAACTTCCCTGTATGGGTAATAAAGAGGTGGGAGTTAAGGACAGCAACAAAAGACTTTGCTGTTAACTGTTTCATCTTTGTTGTACGTGTCTCTTTTCTAATCTTGTGGAAGGAGACACTAAAATGAAAAAAAAAACCATCTGATTATTTTGAAATTGGCCTTCAGTGTACTGTGTCTAGAGTTTCATGAAACAGGTCTCGATCATTTTCCCTCCTCCCCCTTTAAAAAGTAATATTTTACATACCTTAGCTATTAAGATTTCAGCTTTACCGAACTATAACAGAGCTTAACAGAGGTATGGTACTTGACCATGTCCGAACAGAAAAAAATGGCTATCTCTGAAGAGTAAGAGAGAGTTGAGAGAGTTGGGGTTGTTTAGCCTGGAGAGGAGCAGGCTGTGAGGAGACCTTATTGTGGGCATTTCAATAATTTGAGGGGCTTATAGGAAAGGTGAGGACAGACTTTTTAATAGGACCTGTAGTGACAGGACAAAGTTTAATGATTTTAAACTAACAGAGGGTAGATTTAGACTGGATACAAGGAAGCAATATTTTAGAATGACGGTGGTTAAACACAGGAACAGGTTGCCCAGAGAGGTGGTAGACGCCCCATCCCTAGAAACATTCAAGGTCTTGTTGGGTGGGGCTCTGTGCAACCTGATCTAATTGAAGATGTCTCTGCTCTTTGCAGTCGTGTTGGGCTAGATGACCTTTGAAGGTCCTTTCCGACCCAGACCATTCTATGATTCTATGGTTCTATGACTATATGATTCTAAGAGTAAAACCTAATTACCTCAAGTTTATGAGCTCCTGAGGTAGCTTTGTACTGAAGTGGTCATACATAGACTACCTGAGACCTCTCCAATGAGGGGAATATCTCAGCTGTCCCACCTCCAAGACTGTCATCAAGCCTGAGGATGTTACGGGCTTTCACACTACATCTCACTAAGGAGGGGGGGAATCCATTTTAAAGGGATGTGTTCTTTATTTGCCCATATTAGAAGCCTGGGGAAAAACAGGGATTCAGTCTAAAACATAGTGCATATAACCAATGTAGAGCATGATTCAGGTAGATGAACACAGGCAGCTGGTATCACTTGAGATGCCCTGTGGTTTCCTACCTGGCATCTGACTGATGTCTGTTCTCAAGCAGCACAGACAGACAGGGAGAAAGATATCGGTAATGCAATCCATCTCTAATGCTGTTTTCAAGTTACATGGAACAAAGTAACAAAAAATCTGGAAAAAGGAGAGCAGAGAGTAAGAGATCAAGTTCCTCCCATTGTTTGGAGCTTCCAGGATCTCTTTCCACACCCCTGACCCCTTTTTTTCAGATTAGACCCATTTCTACGATTTCCAAAAAAAGCAATTCTGGACAGAATGACTAAAACATAATACCAAAATATATATCAACTTTTATATTATGTAAAATATAAAAATATATTATACTGTATTATATTATATTATATTATATGCAAGAAAATACTATGGGAATATCAGAAACATGTGAGCACAACCATGAGAGTCATTTGCATGCAAAGCATCTCACAGGTTGCTGAGTTGCACTGTGAAGATATTATCACACTGACTAGCACGAACTTCCTTCAAGATACCTTCAGTTCAGGGACCATTCGTTGTATGGGATGCGAGCTTCATGAAGATTCCTCTGCCTCTTGCTTTCCTCCTTTGCAATGTGCATCTTTAAGTCATGAAATGTTATTTCATTATCGATGGTTGCTATCAAAATGCTTAGAATTTCTCACAAGACACACAAACAAGCCCAGAAACTCAGCTTTGTTATTTCCATTCTACATTATGTATTGACTTTCTCAGAAAACATACAAATGTAGCAGGTATATAAGAAATAATTAAATGGCAGAACCCTAGCTGGACTTCAGTCCCAAGGGCTTGGCCCAGTGTCTGAAAATATTTTATTCCACTCCAAACAAGAACTACTGTGCTAATCCCCTTGGAATGCAGCATTTATTACTTACCTGGCAGGTGTGAAGTGTTGCATGCTAAACGGATTATCTCCCCCTCCTTCTTTCCATCTACCGCTTTGTTCAGGCAAAGCAGAAGAGGAGAGAGAGGAGATAATCCTCTTCAAACGTAGCATTTATTACCTTAGATGTGGGCATGAAGTGCTGCTTTCTGAGGGGAGTTAGCACAGGAGAATCTGGTTATACAATTGTTAAATCTCATTGTAAACAAACTCAAGCTTCATACTAATCTGACCGCTGCTTTCTTGAGAAAGTTCAGGACTTTTTACTGGTCTTTACAGTAGTTAGAACTCCCCATATTCAAGCCACATCCTTGTTGTTCAAAATTGGTATTTGGACTTTTGGATAAAAGGTACAATCAGTTACAGCAGTTGTAAAGCAAAATTATGAGTGTTTTTTGTGTTTGAGGTTTTTTTTAATTTGGATTTTTTTTTTTAAGTTGCCTTGTGTTCGTTTGGTTTTTCTAAACTCAGATTTAGATCTGCCAGAAAGATCTGTCTGTTTGTTAGAGATTTGGATTGAATGGATTTGCTCATTTCAAGAGCATCAATTATTCTTACTGTTTCACAGACACCTGCCTTTATGAGGAGTTCTCCATGTTGCGTTTGTGAGATTTCTGAGCACATTACCAACCCTTACCAAGTACATTTTTTAAGAAAAGCAGGATGAAAAATAGATTTGGCCCTGAAAATACAAAGTAAAACCTTAACAACAAAAAAATTGTTTTGTTTATCTAAAATAGAATTTTCTGCAGAGGCCTTATGATTTAGTAGTTTTATAATATATTACATAGTCACATAACAACTGCACTCTAGGCACACAGAGTGAACCTCATATTTTTGGCTCTCAGAGCACAGACAAGTTGCCAAATCACACATTCCGACAGGCTTCAACAAATTCATGACATGCACTAACAAATAAAATTTTGTGGTATTCACAACTGCTTAGAAAATGACATAATTTTCCAACTTGTTTTGTTTTCTATAGCATATCAGAAGTTTTGGCTTATTTCATCCAAAGCAGAGAAGAAAAGAAAGAGAGAATGAGCCAGCAAATAAATACTGAAGTCTAAATCTGTCAACAGATGTGCTCTTCTAGAAGAGCTTAACTCTTGCAGCTGTTTTTCATTCTCCTGCTTTAGGTGAGTTTAAATAATATATGGCTACCCTTTTCTGGTTACAGCTTCTTTAGCAGTTTATTACCCCCAGCCCATGTGCAGCTGCTTGCTAGAGATCTGCTAGAGGAGTTTCTCCTGTGGTGATTCCCTCCTCCATTTCAGTCAAAATCAGCCAGGTCAGTGCTGGGCCATGGCAATTTGAGTCATCCTAAATCAACCTTGCTTGTATCCCTGCTCTGGATCCCACCATGCAGTCCTCTTTCCACTCTGGTGTCAACACTGGTTCTACGCTGTGCTTATTCTGAACCAGTTTGGTTTCGCAAAACTTCAAAATATAGGAAAATGGTATCACAGAAGGGAGAGTGCCAACACAAAGGACAGATAACACCCGCACTGGCACAGGGCAGGAGACAGAAAGGGTCTCTAGTGGCTCCGATTTAGGTTGGTCTTCTTTTGTATTTGACTGAAGCCCATGTTGCTAAAATGGAGAAATCAGTAGAGTCTTAGTCAACAGATTCTCAGCTCTTCAACTTCCTGCAGGAACAGAGCAGTAAAGCAATGAGGGAAGTAGTGGATGTAGACATAGTAACCTCTGCAACAAGCAGAGAAGTGCAGCAAGCCTGCGCTCTTGCTTGGAGAAGACAAAATAAAAGTCATGATAACACCAAAGGCTGTGGTTTGCAATTATAATATTTATATCTAGACATGGGGAATATAGAGAATAATGATTGGTACAAGTTGGTGAGAAAGTATTCTAATAAAATTATTCCTTGAAGCAAAGAGGTTGATAATTCCATGGAAGCAACTTTGGGGAACATAACTCTGGCTGTTTCTTTGTAGCCTCATGCAATTTCATTAAGTCCTAAAATTTTCCACAAGGTATTCAGTGTATCTGTATTGCCAGAAGAATTCTTCAAAGAAAATTATATCATTCTGCATCTTCTCATGAAAAATGAGCTGAAGGAACAAGTTTGGCAATTAGGAAATCAGTACAGAGTCTGATATATACTTAACCTAAACTTCATTACAGAAAGCTTCAAGGACAGAGTCCTGACATGTCTACTCCTATTTTTAACTGTTATTCAGACGTGTAAAATGCAAACAATACAGCAGGTGTTTCCAACATAAGAAGAAACAAAGAAAGATAAAATTGTCACACAGAAAATATTTCCTTGTACTTATGCCAGCTGGCAAAGTAGGTGGTTGGTTAGACTGACATTGATTAAATCACCGTCTTGTGCAGAACCTCTGATATTTTGTACTTTCCGTATCGCTCTTAACTATGTGAAAACTTCTGTGTATGACTTGCTTCTATTATTCTTTCTTTTGAGAGAATTTCTAACTCATTTGCAGTGCTACCAGCTTTTCAGGATTAATATAGAGGTTCAGTACTATGCTTGCCTTTATTTCCAACCATTGATGACATGCTACAGAAGAGAATTTAGCACAATTAGCATGCCTAGTATTGAAGTGCCTAAAACACTCACTTTGTTCCAGGAATGTTGTTACTCTCTCTCAGTGCAGTCTTTTTATTCAATTATGAGAAAAAAAACCTCCAAGGCAAAGTAGTGTTTGCATCTATTTGTTTCATACAATACAGAATGTTGTTGAGGAAAACATTTATCCAACGTGTCCTTCCTTGAAGAGCCAGAATGTTCAAGAAGCTAGCATGGCTAGTGAACAAATGGGTTAGGATATAAGCAATGGCATTCATAATGTGCATGCACATCTAGGTTTTCTGTATAGGGCATTAAACTCTATCTTTTGCAGGGTCATAGGATCTGCTCAAAAGACAAGGTGATTCAGTGATGAAAGGATACTCTTTGAATTCTGCTTTTCTTTTTTTATTCAGAGGGCTAGGTGTTGTATTTGTGAATATTGGATATCTGAGTAACTAAGGCTCATTATGCTTTCAGTAGATATGTTGTGAATCCAGGTATTTCAGTAGTGTATTATTTGTTATATTTTTACTCTCTATTCTCCTGCTAATAAATTTGTCAGGCAGTAAAGGAACAGAAATACCATAAGATCCGTTGAACTGAACAGCTAGTGTAAACACTCTGTGATCTCTGTATAACCAGAGCATTCAGAAACTGCTTATGAATTCTAACTATGTTCATAATCAATCTGCATGCTTCATAAATGATTCTCAGATTAATGAAAAACCAACATTTATTAAATTTCTCTTTGATGAATATTATTCAATTTGCATTTGTTTCTTCTCCAGCCTGTAATGTTTTTCTTGCCTGTCAAGAGAAGAGGAAATAGCAGTAGGATCCGAAACAAATTATTGAGGATGCAAGAGGGTTTCTTATATAATTGTATTTAACAGCAGTGTTGGTAAGTGATTTTGTATTCATTTGCAGGAAACACCTCATGTGTCTATGGGCTAAAATAGCTTTTGTGTGGTGTTTTGACAGTTCTGTATACCAGTGTTTCAGTTTGGCCTGGATAAATGCCAGGTGCCCACCAAAACCCCTCTACCACTCCCCCTCCTCAATTGGACAGGAGAGAGGAAATATGATGAAAAGCTTGAGGTTTGAGATAAGGACAGGGAGAGATCACTCACCAATTACCATCACAGACAAAACAGCCTGAACTTGGGGAGAAAAGGAAGTTTAATTCATCACCAGTCAAATCAGAGTAGGATAGTGAGAAATAAAACTAGATTTTAAAAACCTTCCCCCTATCCCTCCCTGCTTCCAGTCCCAACTTCACTCCCATTTCTCTACCTCCTCCCCTCCCCACTGAGTGGCGCAGAGGGACAGGGAATGGGGGTTGGGGTCAGTTCATGACACGTTGTGTCTGCCCCTCCTTCCTCCTCAGGGGGAGGACTCCTCACACTCTGCCCCTGCTCCAGTACGAGGTCCCTCTCACGGGAGAGAGTTCTCCATCAACTTCTCCAACGTGAGTCCTTCCCACAGGCTGCAGCTCTTCACAAACTGCCCCAGCGTGGATCCTTCCCATGGGGTGCAGCCTTCAGGAACAGGCTGCTCCAGCATGGATCCCCCACGAGGTCACAAGCCCTGCCAGCAAACCTCTGGTGTGGGCTCCTCTCTCCACAGGTCTGCAGGTCCTGGCAGGAGTCTGCTCCAGCACGGGCTCCTCACGGGGTCACAGCTTCCTTCAGACATCCACCTGCTCTGGTGCAGGGTCCCTTCCATGGGCTACAGGTGGATATCTGCTCCACAGTGGACCTCCATGGACTGCAGGGGAACAAGCTGCCTCACCATGGTCTTTCATCACGAACTGCAAGGGAAGACTCTCTGCTCCGGTGTCTCAAGCACCTCCTCCCCCCTCCTTCTTCACTGACCTTGGTGTCTGCAGAGTTGTTTCTTTCACATTTTCTCACTCCTCTCTCTCAACTGCCATCTCATCTCAGTTTTTATATTCCCTTTCTTAAATATGTTATCCCAGAGGTGTTACCACCGTCGCTGATTGGCTTGGCCCTGGGCAGCAGCAGGTCCGTCTTAGAGGCAGCTGGCACTGGCTTTATCAGACACGGGGGAAGCTTTTCACAGAAGCCACCTCTGTAGCCCTTCCTACTACCAAAGCCTTGCCACGCAAATCCGTAACAACCGAGTACCTTCTGAAAAGCAAAGTGAATTACACTGTTGCTATGCAGGCTTTAGTGACTCCTAGGCATACAAGATTGTTTCAGAAATCCAATATAATTATCAGATTGCTGGTGTGTGGTTTGCACTGAGCTAATTTATTTCTAAATCACACGTCTTTTCTGTTTTTCTGACATAAAAATTTGCCTTAGATAGCAACAAGATAAGTCGTCTCTGGGCCTTCCTAAAGAGATCACCAACCCAACTTTAGCACCATGGACACTATTAGTCCTCTTTACAATCAGTTTCCTATACTGTGGGATACACCGTAGTTTGCAGAAGATTCTGGTAAGGGAAAGACTTAGGTCTGATTGACTATACAATGTGGTTAGTATATGCTATGGGAACTGGGTGTGAAATGGGAAGATGAGAATGCAAATATCTGGAGTTCTTTTTTTTCCCCTTCTTTCTACCTATTTTCCTGACTTAATGGTACCTATTTTCTATTGAAAAAGGAAAGTATGGAGGAGAGAGATGGGCAAATAACCTTAGTCTATTACCAGAGTGAAGATGGTTTCCTTCTGCTCAGTTTAAAAGACTAGATGGTATTGTGTAGGTGTACTGCAAAGACCGGCCAATAGAGTTTTTTTACCAAAAACACACTAAAAATCTAATATTCTACAGAATTTTTCAGAAGAATTCCATAGAAAAAGTGTTTTAGATCAGTGTGTTTGGCTTGATTTCTCAGCACCTGACACATTTCTCATACAAAACATTCAATCAATAATTATCCAGCATGCATTTGGTGCTCATTCTGTATAGTTGTTCTTTATTATTATTTCAGCACAGAAAAAACTCCCCCTGTGTTTCATGGCAGAGGGTTTTATTCTGTCTCTGTGTACAGTTATCCATGCTGAAAGCTAGCTAAAGGAAAAGCAAATCCTTAGTCACCCTGGTGCCACCGCAGCACTAGCAATGAAAATGAATGGGCTGCAACTGGATTACTGCAGTGGCAAGCAACTGCATACAACCAGACTGAACACTTTATGGAAAACGGAGCTTTTGTACATTCACCCACAAAAGTATCACAGTACAAAATGCACCTAGACAGATGTCAAATAAAAAAAGTATCCGTTCATACCCTCAATGGCCCATTGGGGAATATGGTTTCTTTTCCTCTTTCAGTATATGAAAACACAGTAATTTTTAGTAGAACCATACTCAGCTCTCCATCACGTTCATGACAAGTGTGACAGTTAGCAATTCAACAGCAGCAAAGCAATTTTTCCTGTAAGAATAAGCATAAAGGGGTGGGGGGAGAAGGGAGCAAGGCAGAGGGAGTGGGATTTTTTGAAGAGATCTGAGAAATACACCTAATCTAAATACATAAGCACTGTTCACATGGTTTAAAGAGCAGAGGCAGGAACAGAGCTATCAAGATCATCAGACAGAGGAGATACTGGTCTTTCAGCATCTGGCTTTTCGATGCAGACCACTGTTAGAAGGATCCTAGCTGCTTTGTTTCTAAAAACTGAACACTCCATGTAAATATTTTAGCTTACACATTCTTATGGCCTCTCTCTGCACTGTCATCAACTTCCTCAGATAAATAAAGGTCAATCAAATCAACTAAGGGTGAAGGACAGAAAAATGCAGTAAGGATGGTTATCAGAGCCGAGCGTTTAACTGCTGGCAATGGAACTCCTATGTAGTACCAAGAAAAGCAACAAATAGCTAAACTGAATTTTGTTGTGATCTGAAACCAATGAAGGCAAGTGACTGAATTTAACTTAGAATATTTCTTGGCAAGAATTGTCAGATTTTTATAGTACATATTAAAGAAAGTAGCAGCAGTTGCTTTTCAGCCCCAGAATTAGCAGCAGTTGTTTTTCAGCTCTGGAATGATAGACTTATGTACCAGAAGAACTGTATGCAAATGTGAAATGTAGAAAATGTTTCTTCTTAAGAAAATAGTTATGTAAGGAGGATGCCCTTTAAACATCTTCAGAACCAGGATTCATGAAATATTCCTTTATATCAAAGCCTATTTCCAAAATGAGAAGAAAATAATGTGTAATATAAAGAATGATCATGAATCGTCCAAATAAATAGCTGAAAAATGGAAATACAGGCAGGAAATTCAACCATGTGTGCCTGTTGACATTTTGAAAGCCAGCTCTTGACCATGTAAAGCTTTGTTGTGGCCTACTGCATGTGCTTCAGAAGAACCACTCTTTAATCCATGCAAGGGGTAATAGGAACTGCAGCACCTGGAATGGGCATTTATTTATACTTCTTAGCCAGTGGTACCGTCCTTGGTAATGGTTCAGACCTTGACAACCGGTGTTTACTACTAACAAGGTTCTCCCACTTAACATCAAACTGTACAAGCTTAGATAGGGAAGAAGTGTTTCTATGAAGGCTGATTTCAAAGGATCAGCAAAGAAGAAAACATCATAATTACCATACTTTCAATATATACAGGAAATGGAATCTTCATAATTGTCCCAGTGCTTTTCTCTTTTTTCTTGGTCAGTTCTAGCAAAGTAAGACGTACTTGGATTGATACTGATATTCCCAGACCAAGATTTACATGAGGAGTTTCCTGTAGGAGCGGTAATACAGCCACTTGTTTTCTGGGTGAAATTTTCCTTCTGCCTAGCATGTTCAAGTAATCCTGAGTGTAAATTCTTTTAAGTAAAGTACTAGGTACTTTGGCTAATACAAAGTTGTTTACTGGTAGATGAATCTCTGGACGTTGTGTTTTAATTTTGTAACTGAGAACTGAACACCACATAGCTCATACACAGGAACAAATCCTCTGAATAACTATATAGTTACAACATAATACTAGACTTGTATAAATAATCCCACCAGTGACTTTGACATTTCCCAACTAATTGCAGAGAGCTAAACCAACTCCTCCTTCAGGAAAGTCACACTTCAATCATGTTTACAAATAAGCAGTTCATTTGGAACCAGACATTTCCTGTCCTCTTTCCAGTGGCTGGTGTTATTTTTTGATCTGCTGCTGGCAAGGAAGCTTATGGAAAAAAAAAAAGAAAAATCTTATGAAAAGGGTGAAGAATGGACAGGACAGAGAGCACAGGAGAAACCTGAGCACCTTGCAGGTGATGATTCATGGCCATACAGGTACATGCACATGCACATCCACAGGTTCATGCTGATCAGAGCAGGGATGCACTGCGTGCACCATTCTTCCATGCAAGAAACAGCTGTAAAGACACAAAGTGGGGACTATCTGACCAGGCGAGTCACAAGCCTCTCACAGTCACAGTCCACAGAAAAACTGGTTCACCACTCTTCTGGATAGTGCTATTTACCATTGTACCTGCCATATGTAAGGACAAGCGAGTAGCATCAGCTTCACCAGAAAACTCATTCAGTCTTCCAGGGGAGGTGGTATGTAAAGCTCCATCTATCCAGACAGCTACTGCTCTCAAGTCTGTCCAGAGCCCCCTGTAACATAGTATTTACATGTAAGATTTCTTTCGACTTTCAGAGAAGTTATGGAAATAATGTTTGCTCTACTCTTGCGTGTCTCCCACAAACTTATGAACACTAGTTTAGTTGTGGTTAATTCCATCACTTTACACAATATCTAGCCAGGAAGATACAGTAATGGTTTGCAATGCAGAAGTAGGGAATCTTCTATGCCTGCTTTATGTTGAATTTGATCATAATTCTTCTGAAGAAGAACATCAGGCCTGAAGGTTTAGGCTTTGGGCATGCTATTTATCTAAACAGCCATACCTACCTGAGAGTAATTCGTAAAAAGTACGTGGACTTTCTTCTATCCTCAAAACTAAAGTGGGAACAGCCTTCTTTATTCTTTAATGCTTTTGACCCCTCTTACATTCTTTATAGTATCACTGATTTAAGTAGATAACAGTGTCCCACCTAACACTAAGTAGCTTAGAGGGAACACTAAAGTCTGAAGTTCAGCTTTGTCAATGAGCAGCTTTCTCATATTCTGGCTTTCCCTTTTCCTTTCTGGTTACAAGACAGTCCTTCTTTTTGTACCCCTGAATCAGCATCACTCAAAAAGAAAAACAAGGAAAAAAAAGTTACTTATTGCTACTTCAAAAAGATTGAGGTGTTTAAGCATTTTGTGTAAACACTTGAATGCAGAACTGTGACACTCTGTTCAGCCTCATATGGGATAACTGTAGAAAGGGGCTATTTATCTGACCACATGAACTGAATACTTTAGAAGTTTTCTTATCTATTTTTTTCCCTTCCTCTTTTGCAAAAAAAAGTTTTGGTGGAAATCAGAAGTGGCTCTGCAAAAGAAAGGAAGTGCCAAATTACATGTCAGTCATAAATGAGAAGAATCCCATTCCCATAAATTTTGTACGATTATGCATGTAAAAATAGCTGAAGACATGTGTTGTAGTTCAGAAAATTATTTGTATCTCAGGTTCTACAATAATAGAGAAATAAATGTTAGTGAGTTTTCTTATAACAGTTTCTACAGTTCCAAATTTTTCTCCAAAATTCTTTGGATTAAGATGTAAAGAACTAGGTTTTTCTGAATTTCTCAAGAAAAAAAACAAACAAGCAGGTCCAAGATTCCAAGTTATCATGTTCCTTTTATGAAAGAAAATGATAAACATACCAAGTGGAAACAAAATTTAAAACCCTAAATTAAAATTAAAAGTGCATACAGAAACATGTGACAGATGTAGTTGAAGCAAACATAAAACTTCCAAGAGAAGAGAGGGTAAAAATTCAATTCCTCCATCAAAAAATAATAGCATAGGCAAAGTTAGGTGTTCCTCAGCTTAGAAGATTGTGGTGTCAGGTCTCGTTAAGCTGCTTTCCAATAAAAGGTCAGAGGTAACCTTATGTACTTGATATGAGTTACTATCCTTCCTGTCCACAAGCTGAAGAAATGAAAGTAGAACAAACCAATGAGCAGAGATGAATGTTCTGTAATAATTACATCTGAGTTTCCATTTACAAATAGCTGATTAACTAAGACACAAAACGAAAAGTTGTTCTTAAGGAGTTTGAATGGGAGTTTCCATGAAAACTGCTAACGACTATTAAGTGACATCACTCAATATGACAGAGAAACAGAATATCTCTACCATACGAAGTTGCATTTGAGAAGTTGGCCAGGACTCTGAAATTCAGCATTCCTGATCTTACCAAAACTTTCTTTAGAGCAATAAACTTAGTCAAAATATAGAGATTTATTAAGCTGGCTCTAATGAATCTAAATGTACGAGATGAGCATCATAATAAAAGTATTTATTTTTCCCTATTGTTTATAAGGGAGCATATGGTGATTTACTGAGCCTGATACATCTGTACCATAGATGTTAAAGCAGGTGAGATGAATGTCACCCTTACTGTTTAATTGCTTCCCAGGTATGGTGTAGAACTCCAGAGAACAAATGGTTTGATTTAATCCTATGTCAGAAAAAGGAAGTCACCTACTGAATTATAAACAACATTTCCCTGAAACATCTACATATTCTTTCTAGGAGTCTCATTTGAATACTGACCAGGCCTGACACTTGCCAGTTTATAAAGTCTGACGGATTTATTACAGCTTTGAAGACATTTCCCTTTCCCCTATATTCACATTTAGACTTACTGAAGAAAAATTTTTACACCTTAAATGTCCGTACAAAATAGTTTATGCCACTGTTTAGCGCTGTTCCATAGAGCCATAGCACTGTTCCATACAGCCACTGTGTAAGTTTCAAAAAATTCCCCTAAAATATCCTCTATGATTTTAAAGAGTTGTGATTTTCTGCTGACTTCAGACTTCTCAGATTTTCTTTAAATGTTGTAGGGGTTCTAATCAATGTGAAATCCTCAGCCATATTATTAGTCATAATTCAGATCCAGCTATTTCACAAGCCAGGAAGAAAAGGCAAAACTTGTTTTAGAACAGACCTTCAGAGATCCAGATGAAGTGCAGAAATGAGGCAATCTCAGGCATCAAGGAAACTAGATACAAAGACTATTTTTACAGTATTACTGTGCCACTTACAGAGACTAAGAAAAATAATGCTCAGTAGCAATTATTTTTCTGGTTTAGTTCCAGTTTCTCTCTCTTTCCTAACATAAAGAACATAGGTGAGGACCATTAATGGGGCAGCACAAAACGGCTTTGAAGCAGTTTAGTCTCCACCTCCCTGTGACCTCTGTTTTTTTGGCAGAATGGGCCAGAGTAACAGCAAGTAATTCTGTCACACCCCCCCCCATTAATTGAATAAAATAAAATTATCACTAGCGGTGGAAATATCGCCCTGTTCAAAAATCTACATAGTGTTATCAGAGCTATGTCAGATGTATTATCAGAGCCCCAGGTAAAATAACACAGCCGTATAAAGAAAGCCCCTCGGTGATTTTGCAGCAGCTTTTTTCTGGCTCTTCTGAAGTCAAAAAAGTAGTATATTACCACAGATTTCAACACTCGATTGTACTGGTTCAGTTAACTGTTAAAATAAGAGAAAGGTCAAAGATCCCAAGAAAAATCTGAATATTTTACTAATTTACTGTTAAACCACCATGTAGTCAGATGAAATGACTTTGCATGACTACATGATGTCCAAAAGAAAGCCCATAGTCATGTCCCTCTTCATACAGACTAGCAAATAGTTCTATCTGTTCTGTGGAGCACTTTGTTCTTACCCCTGCTATGCCCATGAAATGCTAACCAGTCTTTTGTGAACAGCCCGTGTTAAATACAGTGGTGATTAGCAAAGTGTGACACATGTACTAAGGGGTGCCTAAATTAGTTGAAAATTAGAAAAATGAATGAGGTTTTCTGGAACTCACCACTGTACCATGCACACATTTGAGGTTTTTACCAAGTGGTAGATTCTATACTGAGTCTACTCTATTCTTGTGATTGTCAATATATCTTTGTCTGTACACAGAGCTGAAACACACACTTTAATTGTTCATTGTTCCACAGCTTGTTACCTAGTTGTTATCTAATGGCATAATGATTGCTGTGAATGTCTTGGATCACCTCTGTGTTCTTGTTCATTGGCAAAAGAAACTAAATATGCATCTTTTGTTCATACTTCACATTTGATATTGTGGCAGCTGCAGCCTCTGTTGAGTGGCTCTGTCAATTTTCAGACAGATGTAAGAAGAACCTGACTGGATAAATAAAGACATACATTTCAGCTGTACCTAGTCTCTGATCAGGGAATATGCTATGAAAATACTTGAAAATCTCTGTCTTCCAAAGAAGAAATCTAATGCGGTCTTCAAAGCTGGTGGGATAAATAAAGCCAGGATCAGGAAAACAACAGACAGAAGACGGAATTTATGAAAACATAATGAGAATATTTATTTCAAATGATAATGAGTATAGGGAATAAAGTTTGGGTGGATACTAATGTATCAAGCAGCCTTGGAGCAGTGCTTCATAAATACAAACATTTTCATCATTTCTGAAAATTTTCAGAAAATCGCAAAAGTTTTTAAAATAGTTACATAGCCCACAGCCAGGACACGTGCATACATGCATGTCTATTTACTTTTGACTTTAATGGGTCTACACAGTGGGGAACACTGATTAATTCTATACAAGTTAACCCAGTTTGCATCTTTTAGTACAAACTCTGGGTTAGAGACAGCTGTTTTCACTCTCCCTTGGTTGTATTCATGAAACAGAGAAAGCTACTGGTACTGTATCTATAGAGGAGCTGAACTGTGTTGTAAGTTGCATATCATTAAATTAATAAAAACGCATGTCTCTAACACGCTGGACAGAATGGCTACATGACAATTTAAGTGTAAGCATCTGTATTGCCTGATGCTTACCTTAATGTAGCTCTAAATATAAACTCCTAAGCTTTAACTGAACTGATTGAAGGGGACTTTACACTTACAACTTTTAACTGACACTTTAACATACAGAAGATTGAGTGATACTGGTGAACTTTGAACTTTAAAAAGAAGTACATAGGTCGTGGAGCTTAAACAATTTACTTAGCTTGTCTTTTGAAAAGTTAGTCAAAAAGCTAACTTTTATTAGTTGTGCCTTATTAGTAATGTTTAGTTTATTCTCACTTCTCTGAATGTTGCTATATTTAGTGTGGTTCAGACCACTCCTCTGCTGGGATAGCTTGGGCTGGCTGCCTGGCTGTGTGCTCTCCCAGCTTCTGCACACCTGCTTGTTAGCTGAATATGAGAAACTGGATAAGGTCCTTGATTTCTTAGTAACAGCTGAAAACATCATTGTTATCAACATTCTTCTGGTACTAAATCCAAAATACAGCAGCTGCTAGGAAGAAAACTAACTCTACCCCAGCTGAAACCAGGACATCTTTAATTTTCCCAAGCTAGGTATTACACTTCTGAATCAGCCTTTAGGCCTTTTTTTAGAGGCACCACAGTAAGGATAGTTGATTGCAGTGCTATGTACTGTTTCTAGAGGGTGTTACAGATGGATGTTCTGCTCATCCTTTTTCTGACCTGTTGGAAAGCTAGGTTTCGAACCCTTCTAGTAGATGATTTGCTTGTCTACCAAGAGAACTGATATATTCCTCTAATTCTGGAAGTATATCATGATGTTGCAGTTCCTCTGTTTAAATCCTACCTTTGACCTTTGTAAAGACCGTTGCATTTTGCTACTGTTCTTCTCCAATTTGCAAATTATCTTTCGGTTACTAATAAAGATAAAGTTAAAGGGTTAGGAAAGCAATTTCTGTCATTTTACTATAAAACTGGATTGCATTGGATTTTGTGACTCAATTATCTGAGGGATCTGTAAAGGTCTTACAGGGAAAATTACATTTATGGCTTCACAGGGACTTCTGTTGAGTTCTGAGAAGCAGAATAGCAATATACCTATGTTAATAGATGTGCAAGTGAAAAAATTGCCTAGGCTGTTTCTCTTTAATATCTCGACATTATAAAGCTACTCTGCATAGCTGTTCCTTCATGGTACCATTATGGTAAACAGAGAGAAGACAACACTGCTTAGCATGAGCATACAGGAAATGTACTCGTCATATTTTCTGTAAATTCTAGGGAGGGTAGATGGCCTTCGTAACCTTGAATGTACCCAGTTTCTTTCTAGCCATTATTCTGTGCCTTTGCAAAACTAGACTTTGCAGTTGGTAGAACCATCTTTTTAAAGATGCAACTTTCATGTTTAGACAAACTGCTGGCATATTGCAACTCAATAAAGCCTGCGATCTCGATTGTCTATATGATGTAACCATGGAACAAATGAAGAAAAATCACCAGGGCAAAACATTTCATGGAAAAGGGAGATGAATTCTGTGTTTTCAATTTATCTGTAAAGGCCATTTTAAGGAACTGAGAAAAAAAACAGGAAAAACCCAACAGCACTGAGCAAACTGCTCACAGAAAAATTTTAATCTATATCTTATGTAGTCATACTCTAATCATCTCACATTCCTGCCCCTAATGGGGGTAGGAATATTCTTTCTCCTAGTATTTCTATTGAAGTCTTATCTGAAGTAGTTCTACTGAAGTCAGCTGCAAGTTGATTCAACCAGAAGAGACGAGAGAGTTGTGAAACATCTAATCAGAAAGGCAGGATCTAGGGAATATAAATCTTTGCTTTGGTATCTCTAATTTGGCTGAGCTGTAACAACTACCTTCTGGAAGGAATGCTTTTACAGTAAATGGTCTTGCTTCATATTTATTGTCATCTTCTTAAGTATCTTTTTGTTGAGATTTTCTAGGAAGTACCGAGGGGAGTCGCTATGCACTGTTGCATGAGTTGGATTAAATGGAGTGTTTTGATTCAATACCAGCCAGATGTATATAATGGTCCAGTAGGAGTTGGCATGCCTCTGAATGAGTCGTTGAGCAAGCACACAGGTACACAGTGCACTTTCAGTTTAGGTAAATAAGAAGTCTCTGAAGGAAACGAAGATCGTGACAAATGTTATATATAATGAAATATAAACATGAATTTTATTTCCTTATGATTTTCTTTAGACATGTAAACATAGCTGGGGAAGGTACGTAAGCAGGTACGTAGCCTTAAGCTTACCAGTGATCTCTTTTATTTTGATTGGGATTTCTCTGCTGCAGTTCTGTAAATCCCATTTTCTCAACTTACCTTCCAACCTAACCACTAAAAATATACAGATGTTGATAGAAGGCTTGGGTATTGCAAGGTACTGAAAAGAGAAAATGTTTACTTTCTGTGTTAATTTGGGCAATGCATGTTCATTGAAAAAGATAACAGAGAACATTCAACACTTGTAGGAGAAATGAACAAAGAGGTTTGTTCAGGCTCGACGAGTGCCAAGAAGAAAAGAAAGTCTGGTGAAGATGTAAAAGCAAGATTTTTTCATATGTACAAGGAATATGTACTCTTATGGGACTCTAATATTTGGTGACCCAATTTCAAAGCCTTTATGTGGAATGATTGAGGGATAGTGTAATGAACAACTGATTTATGGGAAATAAAACATATCAGATTATCACATATGACTTAACTTGTATCCAAACCACATACAGAACATACTGTTTTGTTAGTGTACTCCATAAAGTCTTGCTCTTGCACACAGTGAGGTCATGGATTAGCAAAATGGCCAATATTGAAAAAGAGAAATTACGAGAAACAAGTATCAAACTATGTAGATTAGAGAACATAAAGAAATTCTTTTATGTGAATGGGATGCCCTTATAAAGCTAGAAAATATATACTACCAGGTAGTCCTATAATTTCTGTGTTTTCAACCTTCATGTGTAATTAGCAACACTTTCAAGTACGTGCAGATACTTCTAGAATAAACCTGGGATACTTTAAAAAAAGAGGAAATGTTGTTTTTATTCTCATACACCAAGCAACTTCTGTGCATACAGATCACATTTCTGTGCTGCTTTGCTCCTCAAAATGTGCAGATTTCCTTTGCACATGGAAATTTTCACAATAGCAGCTTTCTGTAATTGCTGACTTTGGCTCTAGCATGGAGAGCACTAAAATACAGGCCTAGCTAGCACTACAAAGATACCAAGTATCTGTAGTCAAGAACTGAACCAAACAACAAAGCAAGTCATCCTTTTGTTAATCTCCTAGATATGCAATGACTGTAACATACTTTTGATGATTGCAAGCATTTAATTTACATGACCTTCAAAATAAAGCACACTTCTTGTTTCAGAAATGCTATGTTTTCATTTTTGAGCTGACAGCTGCTAGGACAGGCAGTATTCATATTCGGAATTGCCATCTTATAAGTCTCCAGTCAACTTCACAAGATAGCCATGCAGAAACTAGAAATCTGAGTTCTGGTTTTCAGTGATTATTCATGTATTCTTAAATACATGAAGTTTGCTATAGGCTGCAAAGAAAGATCCATGATTTGCTTTTCTAAAGAAATTCTTCAATAGACTAGCAAAATTTAAAAAAAAATATTAATCTGTAGAACCTGTGAAATTCAAAGATTAAGAATGTGACTTCATCTTAAAATAAATTCTGTATTCACCCATGCCTTATCTCTGAAGCCAGAAGACCACAATTCACCAATGAACATTTTCACCCAATGAATGGCATGTTTTAAGTAGTTCTGAAACTGAAATAGTAACTCATATTCCTCATTAGCTGGCAAACACCCTTTAAATTGGATTTTTCTGTTCCACACACCAAATTTGTAGCTGGGCATTGTATAAAATATAATGTAATTTCTAATTTTGTTATTAGTTTCTGCAAAATATGTATATCATTATTTTAAAACAGCAGAAAACATGATTTTCAGAAAGCTGAAAAACACATATGTGACATGAATTTGTATTTACGTATAAGTTTTGAAAAAGAATGCATTTCTACTCTGACAAACAATGATATATGCTTACAGGAAGAATGTGTGAGATTTGTGAATTGACGATTTCTAAAACAAGTGTCTCATTCCTCCATTTTTCAGCATTTTGAAATGTGATGGAAATTATGACTACTTATAAACTTACTTTTACATTTAGCTGCTTATAAGAAACTCATAAGTTAATTGCCAGTTTTTGATTGAAGATGACTGTGCTAAATAGATAAATGTTCTAGTCAGCAATTATTGTGTAAACAAAGAAATGCCTTCTCTTGACGGTCATGGTTACTTACATTGCCATTGTCTTACTTAAAAAAGCTATGTTTTCAGGTAACCACAGGCATTTGCACAAGCCATGTAACTTCTGTTTCTATCAGAGATCTGTGTGAATGAAAGAAATCTCATAGGATAAAACCTCCATATTTAAATACAGTTAAAAGGTTGCTCTGTGGTATCTCCAGAGTACTGGGGGAGAAAATATATAACTGTTTTCCGGTCGCTCTGGTTTCTTCTTTGCCAGGACTATTTTTCCCTGAGGCCAAATCACTGCATCACCTATAACAGCCTGACCCTTCCGTGAGGGACCAACATTCCCTGTTGTGACCAGCGTGGAGTGAAGAAGTCAGTGTTCTTAGGCTACAGGTAGACTACACAGTGGAGCCCAGCCCTGCTGCTACTTTAAGGCACAAGATATGTCTCCTCATCTGTACGCCTCCAGCACTGCCCCTGGCAGATTAAAAGCCTGGGAGCCTGCAGATCTCATAACACCTTTTCTGCATACTACTTGGGGGTCCTTCTGGGAAGAAACACAGATGGACTCATCTACCATAGAAGAGCTAACTGATGTGTTTTGGCAGCTAGCACAGAAGGAGCTGGGCTTTGGGCTCTTCATGTTCAAGGACTCCTTTGCTTAGGCTTGCTTAGAGCCTGGCACAAAGCAGAGGATTGGATACAAACAAAGCAGATAATTTTGAGCTCAGCTGTGGTTTAGATCATATTTCTAGTATATAGAATAGCGTTAGACATCTCATCTTCATCTTCTGTTAGTGCAGAGATGATTCAGAAGCTGCAGCAACGTCAATGGCAATGCAGTATCTCTAAGTAGCAAGCACAGTCAGGCTGCTGGTCAAACTGGTATTAATGGCCCTCTGTTTTGTCTTGTCATGCAAGGTAGACAGTATAATTATGGTTTTGAACTTACTAAAATTAAGATTAGGATAGGATTTAAGAACCCTTTCCTCAGGCAGGTTTTACCTTGTGCTTAGATACACTGCATCTGGAACAACATATCCTTTGTCTATTTAGACTTTATAGCTAGTATTCAAAAACTGTAATTTGTTGACCAAGTGTGGTGATCCATAGATTAAATTTTACAAAGAAAAAATGTTTGTCTTGAGATACAACAAAGAAAGTACTTACAAACTTTTAGCCTGTAACCAGTTCTCTGGATTGTCTTATGAATATTTTTGACGGGTGCAATATTGAGCCTGTAGTGATACATTTTTGTCAGTAAATATACAATGTTTTAGACAGTGCAAACTCGTTTTTTCCCTCTCTACCCAATGTATGAAGAGAATTCTTGTTTGGAAACTCATAACTCAGTATGTTAAATTAAAATAATACAGAAAACCTATTTTATTGAGTTGATACATTGACTTGTAGTCCGTAGTTATGTAAAGCTTGGTAACTAGTTAGAAGGTACATTAACACAAAGACAAGCCTTGACAAGTAAAACGAATGCTTTCCACATTGCCACCATTTCAGAACTCTGAAATGCCCAGAGGAGCTCCTTTGTTCCCCATTTACTCAAGGACTCACATATTTCTATATCGTGCTGTAAATATTGTAGTAAATGAGACACACTGAAGGTCAGAAAGAACTTAGTTCCAGGTCTAAGCCTTACTAATGCAACCATGTAGATCTGACTGATTTTCTTTCAGGAAACACTGTTGTTGTCGAGTCTGTCAGCATTTCAGAGGAAGAAAAATGACAGCGTACTTTTTCTGTTCCATGTATTAGGTGGAGGTTAGGATGGCTTTTTTAATTTTCTTTTTCATTTTCTTTCTCTTTTCTTTTTCTCTTTTTTTTTTTTACACTGTCTTGTTCTATCCAAAGCTTTCTGCTTCTAGACAAATCTCCCATAATGCCACAAATATCTTTCAGGGAGTATGACATCAGGCTTTAATTGATGTCTGTTTTCTTGTCTGATTTTTTATATCATTGGCAAGATATTGCTGTCCCATTATTATTTCCACTATCAAGGTGCTCAGACCTAAACTTGTCAACTAAGTTCTTATCCATTTATCCAATTATCAAGGCTTGAGGGGTTTTTTTGGGTGTTAGTAATATATCTCGCTAGAGACAGAGCTTCCAGACTGTGAATCTTCACATAAATTTGAGTCTTAGTGAGTTATTTCCAGCTTTGCTAACTGTCAAACTGTGAAAGTATTTAGTAAGTTTAAGAGAAAACAGACGCTCTTCTTCAGTTTGTTAACTTATTTCCCATGACTTTTACCATTAATTGACCTTGTCATAAAAGTATTATGACATAATAGTTTCTACAGAGTGTAATTTCATGAAAGAACTAGATGTTTTTTGTGTTTTTTGAAGAGGAGGCTGCTGATTTCCACCAATTCTTTTGACCAGTTCAGAAATATATTTGTATTATGAAGTGTATTCCTTTTTTTCTGCTTGTCACTTCAAGTTCTACCTGTCATCTTCTCATCTATTGTAATAAGCTGTTATTTCATTTAATCCCCATTTTTTTGTTAATGTCTTTAAATTGCAAACATGAAATGAAAGTTGTCAAAGATGTAGTTTTTGGAGGAGTACTAGAGCTGTCAGTGCAGGTATGGTAAAACTCACTTACTGAAAGTATTTGAGTGGGAATATCTGACAGACAAACATTTTATCCTGTGTAGAAACAGCTGAGTGAAAATAAAAAAACATGCTGTGAAGTTCACAAATACTTGGTTTAAAAATATCTGTACTCTTTTCTTTCCTTGTTATCAAAAAAGCAGAAACATTTATACCATATTGTGTTTAGATAACTTCCAGCATGTCAAACTCTTTTTCACTTGTGATTTTATTTATTTGTTCTGCAACAGAGTAGGGGGTGATTAGGGGATGGAGGCAGATGGTGGAGGGCTCTTTCTGGATCCGAATAAGCAAAGCCAAACAAATGGCTTAATGAAATAGTTGTTGTAATAAGGTAGAATATAAAAGATATATAGATAACAAGTAATTCTTACATCTCTTCAGAAGCCAGGAACACTGCTTCCATGCAGCATCAGACAGACCTTCCCATGGCAAACCTGTTCATGGAGGAAAGTTTCTCCTTTCCAGTTATTTGAGCTATTACATGATTTTCATACAAGAAAACAACTCTGTTAGTAATTTCTACTGCCAAACAAAAATGGTGTTCACATGAGAACTTCTTGCTGCACTGTTACTAAGGCAAGGCCAGACAAGTGGCATAAATGCCAGCACCAAGTGGGAGCTGTCTGCGGGCTCCTCCATTACAGTGAGGTGGCTGAGCTCATCCTGTGACTAAGTGTTGGTGCAACACAAGGCAGCCTGAAGGCCAGGCTGGGCACAGTGTAGCACAGCACATACAGCTTACCTTTCCAATCACAGGTTATGCAAATAACAGAGATTTCTAAAGCCCTGTGTGCAAGATTCAACAGAGCACACATGGCCTGTTCAACTGTTCAAGATCACTAACTCCTTGAATACAAGGCCTTTGGCAATGCTCCCATTATCCTGGTGCAATCTGATCTTTGTCTACTGTATTGTACATCAGACCAGCTAAAAAAAAAAAAAAAGGAAAAAATAAATACAGTGGTTTTACTAACTGTTTATATGTTACAGGACAAAAGCTAAATTCTTACTATAGTTTTACTGTAAATAGAATAAATATTATGACTAATAAGAGCTGATTTATTTATAATTCTACTAAGGACAGAGGCTCAGTGCCATTGTTCTTTGTCAGACAACTTCTTGCTAAAATTAGTGGTACAAATGAACCTGGAGAACATTAATTAGAAATGATTCAGCATCTTAAATGAATTAGTTCAGGTTTATATTCAAACAAAGCTGAAAATAAAATATTTATGGCATTGGATTTTGTTATGGGACTACAGACTACCAAAGTTTGTTCATACTCTGTTATGTTGTTTTATTTCATCCTTCTTGTAATTCACTTTCAATCTCTTGACTTGTCTCTACAGCCATTTTCACGATCCCTTCCATACCTTGTGAACAGGATGCTTAGCTCAAGCTGCAGCTTTTCAATGTTCGCTGTCCTTTACAAGATTTAGCAGCTTTGAACCAGCCCATCAAATACACACATGTGAGTGACACCAGCACAAAATATCATATAAGTTTACTTGTAGCAGGTGAAATCAGTTGCAGTGTAAAATGTTGTGGTGCTGTAAAATCACCAAGCTGTGTAGTATCAGAAAAAATATCTGAAGTATGCGAAAACAAGTCCATGCGGATGAGACCTGGCAAGATAGGGGAAGAGTAATTAAAACCAAAAGATTCAGCTTCCAGATATCATCTTTTCTAAATAAGTCAAACAAGAAATCTAGAGAAACACTGGTTATGTCATTAATGGATAAGAGTATCATGGAAGAAATAGATTAATATCAAAATACTAAAATAAATCAAGGAAACTGTGATGTTATAAGAAATTATAATTTGTAAGTCTACCTTATGTTCTTTGTTTCAATCATGTAAATTTAGAATATCTCCTCCAAGGATAGCAGAATAACGGTCACTGTAGTCACTGAGAAAGAGATTTGAATCTCTATTCTGGGCCCCAGACTTCGTAAAATCAAAATGCTCAAAAAGCTAGAATAGAGGATAGAAAAGTCACACAGAGTACTAGTAATTATATGGCTTCTGAGATATTCCTTCAAAGATATCCAGCAATGTATTAATTGCTTTCCTAGCCAAACCTGCAACTCTCTTTTCTTGTATTAAATATCAAAGCGTAAATGAAATACTTAAAAGCTCTACTCTGAGTCTTCAATTATTTCTTGAACTAAATATATTCAATTGACAAATCTATTTTTTACTCTAGAAACCATAGATTACATATATATTAAAAAGTATAGAAAGTGAACTACTGAACTCAATATGTGGTATTTATTTTAATCCAAATGCCAGTGACATAAAACTATTAGTGATATGATTACAGGAATTCTGAATAATAGGTACTTCATGAAGCTGGTATATGCAGATACAGTATAAGATATAAGATATAATTTATAAGTGTTTACAGATAAGTAAGGAAAGTGGGTGCGTGGAAGGAATGGAAAATATTCTCAAGAACCTGATTAAAAAAAAAAAATCATCTGACCATTCAGTCTCCAAAATTGGTTAATTTCACCATATAAGGAACACCAGGTGTGTAAAGCATTTTATGATTTTAGCACAGTAAACATTTCAATTTGCCAGTATGTTAGCCTGTCTTCTTAGAGTTAGTGTTTTGATATGCTTCAATGACTCTCTATGTAACCTCCAATAATATTGTAAAGTATACTAAGAAATTAAGACAGGAAAAGGAGAAAGTAAAAAATAGGAAACTATATAAGAAAATTAAAATAGCAGATGATGAAGAAGTGATAACAGATTACTTTGGATAAATAAATATGAAGAAGTTATATTGGTGACAGATACGAAGTGGTAGATACAATGCATCAAGATATCTACAAAGATCTCAATTACATTAGATTGTTTTAAAGTCAACAGACTTTCCCCTTCCAGGTCTAGGGGATGTTTTTAACACCAGAAGAGAAGAAAATGCAGTCCAGATGCAGCTGTAACCCTGTGAACTAAGGAGTGCCAAGGTCCATCCTTTTATCCTGAAACCAACTGGCGTAGTCTCGTCGAGTCAAGATGGCTAATTGAGCTGTAGGGCCTGGGCCTGGGCCCTAGCCCTTTTTAACTTTCCTGTATAGATGTAACTCCTGTCTTTAATTGTGATATCCTCTGCAGAATATACTTTACCACTTCTGAACTTTATTTAAGCTGTGGCTGATTTTCATTTTAAAGTATTTTCTTTAATTTCTGCCTTTTTGCAATGTTCCTGAAAAATTGCTCAGTAACAGGAATTAACCACATGCATGTATGAAATGTTTGATGCCCTAAAATCCAGACTCATGCCTCAGTTTCTTTACTGGCATATGCTAAGAAGACAGGAAATTATTTATAAATAATAGGGGAACCATAAAGAAGAACATTAACTGTGAAATTACTTGTAACAAATATGTAGTGAAAAAGGAGTAAGAAAAGTCTAAGCAACCTAAAAATCTAAACATGAATACTATTTTAGAAAAAGTGCAACAAGTTAAAACCCTGGCAATGCAAAGAATTAATTTCATGTTTCTTTCTTATCTGCAATCTGCAGAAGCTTCTTTTTTTTTTAGTTTTGAAGTCACCAACCATACTATATTCAGACTTCATACCTAAAGAGTCATCAATACCAGAAACAGACCTGGAACAAAAGGTTGTTAAGGTCCAGCACACAGCTTTCAGCAAGGTTATTTTTACGCTTGGTGTGTTTTGTTATTTGTCTTCACATACTGACCAGAGTTTTTGTTTAACTGAAAACACATCACTAAAATTGAAACCACCAATATGCTTAATTTCTCAGGTTGCACAAACTGCTAATAATATAGAAAGCCATAGTAAGCCATTATTAGAATTGTTCTTGTTTTTATTATTGATACGTGAATTAGTATGCTAGCATGTATGAGGGAGTCTCTAACAATCTTTGAATTATTTGATTCCTTGAGTCCTGAAAAGCTGTTTGGAAACATATTCCTGAAGATCAATTGTGTATGAGCTCTATGTTCTCCAAACACAGTCTGTGACCCCAGGACCACAATGAAATGCACCTTTATGATCAGCCCACAGAAATGAATGAGGCTCTGAGGTTACAAGGCGATTTGGAGTAGCAGGATTTGACCTGCTGTTGGGCAGGTAGGAAAACAGACGGATGCTGTTTTAGCAGCAGGTCTTTCTGAGTCTTATAATCTTGAAAGTGGTAAGGAAAACCAGGGAATGAGGTATGAATAGTGTCTGTCTTCCCTATCAGGTTCTCACAATTAATACACAAACACATATCACTCACATTACACTAAATGTTTTTTTGAAAATCAAGGGAATTTCAATTTCTTAAATAATTCTTAATGAGACATTTTAAAAGGAGGGGGAAGTTTTAAAAGGAATATGACAAAAATAAAGAATCATGCAGTTATTTCTAATTTTGATGCTGATATAAGGAAGGCTGAAAGAAAAAAAACATTTGTTTCAAAATGGAAATACTTTTGCTGTCATGCTGGCTTCACAATCAGCTTTTCATTACTTTACAGAAAAGTGAGACTGCACTGAGATTTTTGGGCAGAGTGAGGAAGATGTACATCATTTGTGCAATATCTGCTGCTGGAGGTTACTTGTAAACTCGATCAGCCTATCTGTCTAACCTCCTCCATGCATGTTTCTTGGTTCTGTGGCATTTTCTCCAATGGGACTTCTTGCTTCTCCTCCCTCTTTCTCCTCTGGATAATAGAGCATACTGAATATTTGCAGCTACTCTATAAATAAGGTAAAAACAAATGTAACTGAATGACAATGCTGCCATACAAATCACAAGGCTGTCCATGCAGCTGGATAACTCCGCCCACTGCAATAGACAGCACTTAGTCCATAAGCAAGTATTTTTCAGCATCTCAGGTTTTCATCACAGTTGATCATTGCCCATGTACTGTTTCCTCTATAATATCCACCTGTTCTGCAACGTAAGTCTGCAACACTAGTTAACTTAATGTATGTGAAGTTAAGTAGAGGACAAATAGAGCAACAGCAGTGCATAGGCTGGGGCAGCATAAGTAATGGTTGTTAGATTTCCACAAAACAGGTGCAGATTCCTTCATCCAACCCATGAAAGACTTCTTTTAGGAGTCCTCTTACGTAAAGCCTTGCTTCTGTAGAACATAAGTAGCATTACTCGCTTTGTCATTCAGATTCTTCTAAGAAATATTCACCTAGAGAAAATGCAGAAGGGCAACTAAAAATATTTCAAGTAAGTTTTTGTTATTTAAAATATAAATATCCATTAGTAAGTCTGTGTTTCTATTTAACAGACATTTCCTTTGTGAGCAAGAATTTATACATAGTAGGAACAGGGTTGCTATATGCTAATGGTTATTTATTTCAATATGACACTGCTACGCAACGTACCAATCTATATCTCTCCCCTGCATGTACGTATGTTAGAATTCAAATAATTTCACACCTGTGCTTTAATGAAAAATAATGCCTGAGTTTTACTTCCTAAGCATTTCAAAATGGCAATGTGACCTTTCCAGAAATGCAATTTCAATAAAACAATCACTTCCAAAGCACCTTGTTACTAAATCCTTAGAGAAAGCAACTCCATCTAAATGATACTAAAAGGATACTTTTTTTTTTCCCAAGACATTCGTTATCTAGGAATAATGTTAATTTCATTGTAGACCAAGAAAGCATTCAATTAAAGCACTACTAAATCAATGGGATGAAAACCAAGTAATAGCTATTACATGTTTTCGAAAGTTATAAATTACAGAGGGTTTCTGTGAAACTTGATATTAGACTAAAGGTATACTTCACACCATGCTAAGGTTTTTAACGTGTTTTTAACCACAAAGACATTAATAATTTCTTCAAGAGATTGAAGGAAATAGAGAAATGGGCTTTTATAATGAAAATGAAAAATACCATTTATCGACAGGTTAGTGCTAAATTCAAATTATATGAAATACTTACTCAGTGTATTGAAACACTTATTTAATGAATATGTAAATTTAGAAAAAATCTTAATCTCTTTTTGACTTGAGCTATTGTGGAATCACAAAATATTCTATTGTCCTCATCTATATACCCTTTTCCACGGTGCCTAACCTGAATCTTTGTCAATTATTTCACCCTCTGAATTTTAATCTTAGATGGACAACACATCTTTAAAATTTACCAGTTTCTCCCCCATCTTCTGTTTTCCTCTAGCTTTAGATGAGCATATGAATAATGATTTAAATATATTATTTTGATGTCCATTTTAAAATTAATAGATAATACTAAATTTCTGTTGTATTTAGTATATTAAAACAACACAACACATTAGGAAGCATGTTGTTTTCATTGTATAATCAAATCCCAAATGTTTTGTAAGACAAAAAGCACAGCTGTTACACAAGAAGGTGAAAAAGGGAAAACTCAACAATTTCTAAACATTCAACTATTACCTAAGGATTCTAACATGAAGGAAAAGAGACAATAATGTTTATTCCTGTGTTCTGATATAATAAATTTGAATATTTAGAATATGTATGGATTAACATTCTAGAATGAGCTACGAAATTTGCATGCATTTATCAGAGAAAGCAATGAGAAGTTATTTTCTTCTTAAGCAACTGTAGAAGTTGACTGAATGGCACCATTAAAATGTTAAAAAATAAGACCAACATCACACACAGGATTTCTTGCAGTTTTAACTTTGTAGCTCTAATAATTATTCACATAGTAAAGTTGATGCTAATATTCACTGTGTTATTAATCTTGTTTCTGAAAGTTTATGTGCTCAGTTAGTGATAAAAATTCCATTGCTCCTTGAAGAGGAAATACCTATTCAAATTTAGCTCAACTCACATTAACATTACTGTTATTCTACGGCAAGCATGATTTTTAATATGCTTCCGTGCAAGAAGAAGCTGTCTTTCAATTCTCTACTTAGGGATTTGGATTTGCTATTAATAATAGGCTAAAAATGGAGTTTGACACCATGCATCTATGGCCACTGAATACAAGAAATTCACACAACAGGATCACTCTTTACCCTTTGCTCTCTGCCTCCTGACAAGCAGACTCATAAGGGTTATTCTTCTGGACACCATTCATCTCCACAAAGTTTCTTAATAATCTTCCTGAACATTCACCCTTCCATTCTTACACTGTTATCTGGACTGATTCATTAAGATCTGAAGGGAACTAGTGATACGCTGGGCCAGATAAATGAGAAAAGTGAGACTTTCCATTATGGCCCAAAAATAGACACTGCTGGGCCTGGGACAAGAGCACAATGTCATCTGCTGATTTCCTTCTAAAGTCAGCATAAGCTTAAAAGATGTCACATATTTCTTACAGTGCTCCCCATTTTAGATACCGGGAATTATCTCACTGCATGGTAAAAGCCGTCATAGAAAGCCTCCAAGTTACACTGATCAGAAACCTTACTTGTTTCAGTCCTGGTTGATAGAAGATAGATCAGCATTTGTTATAACCCTCTCGGAAGAAATTAGTAGATTAGGTAGAACTAGGTTTAACCCTAGATATCTCATTGGCTTTCTTTTTGTTTCTGACAAGATTTCTCTCTTCTGTTGGTGGGAAGGGGATATAAGACATACATTATGGTTTACAGAAAATTTTCACTGTTTACCTAATTCACCAGCAATCCTCCCGTCATGATCCTTACTTGAGAGGTGGATTGCACTTTCAGACTGCTGTATGCCTCTTGCTAAGCAGATAAATATCTTTTAAACTCTTTGGGACTCTCTTCTTTTTGATAAGGTGCTGTGGGATTAACTTTCCTGAAAATTTACTACTTTGCTGTGGCAATCTCACATGGAGCATACAAAACTGCAGAAATGCCATGCTCCTTTTGGAGTATTTTTTTTAAAATTTTTTTATAGTTTTTATTTGGAGACCAATTCAAGCAAGGTCTTTGAAGATACAGCATATACAGCCCTGTGGCATCTCCTTAGCCACACAATAAGTAAGAGGCCTCATGTATGGATCAGGGAGAGATGTGACCTCTGCTGCTTCAACAGGTCATAGGTTAACCCAGACAAAATATGCACAAACTGCCCCTCTTGGGTCCTTTTGCCTCTACACAAAGCTGAAAACCACAGAACAGCTTCTAGGTATTATTGGGGAAAGACACAGAAAGCTCCTAGGAGGGTGTTTTTCCATGACAGAAATTTAGAGAAAGGCAGTTAAGTTATGATTCTGTTTATGGAAAGACAAGTTAAAGAATGGCTCGTGTCTGAAAGCCTGGAATTGGGACTGTGGGTTATGTCAGTCATCCTGGGAATTAGATGATTTTGAAAGTTTGCTACAAGAACGAAACTGTAGCTATAAGATGCATAATTATTTTTTTAAATCCCTTTCCCCTTCCTAAAGTTCTGTTTTGAGCATAAAAATGTAATTTTACTTTTAGCCTGGAGTTTTTCTAGGAACCAAAAATTATTTCATACTGTCCGCATTTCCTCAGGGATACATTTTCTCAGGCAATGATAAAATCCTTCAGGGACTATGTGTCTCTACAGAAAGTGGGGATCCTCAGTGGGGGGATGTCACACTCCAATAATGAGAGTGATTAAATGCCCCAGTCCATTAACGAGATGACTCAGATTCGCTGATCCCCTCGGTTGGATTAAGATGAAATGACACCAGAGATCCTGTATCACTTTACAAAGTTTAATCACAATTATGATAAATCAACTTCTTGTGGCACGATTATGACAGGCAAACTACTGAGGCACGATTGTGGTCACCATTACAGTAAGCAAACTTCAGTGCTACAGTTATGACAAGCAAACTACAGTGGTATGACTACAACAAGCAAACTAAACTAGTATGATAGACAAGCTACTTTGGTACGATTATGAAAAGCCTTGCTTTTATTGTTTCAAAGGAGAAGGGAAAGAATACAAGGGGGAATAGAAAATAAAAGTTGGAGAGGAAAGGAGGAAGAAGAAGAAATAAAAAGATACCACCAGTCCTGTGTCCAGCGTTGATCTGGCCAAGAGAGGGGGTCCAGGTCCTGAGGGGTGCCACCTTTACAGTGATTTTTCTCAGTTTTTATAGATAGTTAGCCCCTTCCCCTTAGATGAGTTTCTCACCTTTCATGACAATTAATTGGTTGGTGACAATCACCTTTTCTGTTGTAGGCTTTTAGCCTTGCTTTCCGTGTAAATTAGCACACATGCTCCTCACAGGTGGGGTGGGAGGCAACATTTTTCAGTCTTGAATTGAGTTGGTGGTCGCGATCTCCCCCTACCACAGTTACCTTTGACCTCTTCTCAATGCAGGACTATTGGCTTGTTAGCTGTAAAAAGGGAGTTGGGTAAGGAGGCAATTAAAAGTGGTCTGCTTAGATTTACCAGAGTAGCCTGTTTTATTAAGATGATTTCATACTTGAATTGTTCCCTTTGTAGTGCGTCTGATTTGCATATTTCATTTTCACTAATAAAAAACCACTTTTACTTGGAATAGAATGATCTATGTTACTTGATTTCACCTGATTTTATTTCTTTTTATTTTCTAGTATATTAGAATTATCTAAAATGAAGTTTATTGTTTATTTTACTTTGTTTCTCTAGAGTAAAGGATGATAGTTAATGTTTACACTATCTGTTTATCAAAGCCATTATAACTGTAATGGATGTCTATGGCATTATAACATTTTACATGGGCTGAGGATCTGGCTCCTTTTTTCACATGTTCTTGCTGACAGTAATTAAGCTGTGAACCAAAATACTGATCCTAGCTGTCCTGGGTTCGGCCAGGACAGGGTTAATTTTCACCAGAATCCAGGAAGGGACACAGCCGGGGGGGCTGACCCAACCTGGCGAAAGAGAGCAGGGTATTCCATACCATGTGCCGTCATGTCAGGTTCCGGTGAGGTGGAGCTGGGCGGCGGGAAGTCACTCGTGGCTCGGGAGCGCTCAGCAGCGGCAGGCAGTGGGAGCGCCTCTCTGTGTTCTGCGTTTTTGTTTTTTTTTGTGTATTCTCCTTATCTGTATTGTTGTTGTTGCTGTTCCCTCTGTTTGCTGTTCTGTTAAACTGCCCTTATCCCTACCCACCAGTTTTTGCCTGTTTCTTTCCATTCTCCTCCGCACCCCAACAGGGGGAGAGGCTGCTGTGTGGCGCTTTTGTTGCCAGCCGCAGCCAAACTATAACACTAGCACAACTGGGAAAGCCTCTGGACAGTGATTCCAGAAGTACACCAGTCTCCTTGTGGTCTTACCAAATTACTTAAGTGTATGTACTGGTTTGTGCTGGGATACAGTTAATTTTCTTTGTAGTAGCTAATATGGTGCTGTAGTTTGGATTTGTGATGAAAACAGTGTTGATAACACAGGAGTATAAGCTAAATCATGCTTATATAGTGTCAAGGCCTTTTCTGCTCCTCACCCCACCCCTCCAGCAAGTAGGCCTGGGATGAGCAAGAAGTTGGGAGGAGACACAGCTGGGACAGCTGACTAAAGGCATGATGTCACACTCAGCAATAAAAGCCATGGGGAAGAAGGAGGAAAGGACACTGTTCAGAGTGATGGTATTTGCCTTCCCAAATAACTATTACGCATGATAGAGCCCTGCTTTCCTGGAGATGGCTGAACACCTGTGTGCTCACTGGTAATAGTGAATGAATTCCTTGTTTTGCTTTGCTTGTGCACATGGCTTTTGCTTTACCTATTAAACTACCTTTATCTCAACCCACAAGTTTCCTCACTTTTACCCTTCTAATTGTCTCCCCTGTTCCACTGGAGAGAGTGAGTGAGCAGCTGCGTGCTGCTTCAGTATCTACTGGGGTTAAACCATGACAATATGTTCACATTCTCTTAAGTGTATCTTGCTCTCACTCATGTTTTGTTTATTTAGACTTTGCGTAAGTCTAGAAGCTTACCCAACAGAGCAGGAAAAATTAATAAAAGATTTTTCCAAACAATATGAGACGAAGAAAGGTATGTCTAAAAAGCGAAATACAGGTTTGTGTAGAGATAGCTTTGAATGAAGTAACACTGCTAACTGAATGAAGCAGCAAGCCCACTTTTTGCAATGTTCTGGTGTGGCTTATTTATCCTGCTTGTTTATAAGTTCAATAAGTAATATGGCTCTCTCATTTTAAAGCAAGTATGTTCAGATCTACCTTGCGTCTAGCGATGCAGTCTTGCATCATATCACTCCCCAAAGGCTTGCAAATGCTCTTGTCCATGACAGTTATTTCTGAATGAAGCAAGTAATGTATCATGAGGGAAATTAAAATACGTAATCTCAAGCCTCAACTGACTTTTGTCACTAGGAAAGTTAGTATTCGACTGATTTTTCTAAATGATAATACTACTGTGTATTAGGGATAAAGTCTTGTAACAAGGTTATGTGTTTTTGGTGACTTTCTTTTCCATAATCAGGTGAGGTACTAGTGGCTGGGAAGAGGACATTTACTGCTATACTCACAAATCTATTTACAGTGATACCTTTTCAAAGTTTCTCAGTTATAATCCCTAATAGAATGACGTCAAGTTGCATAACAATGTATGTGCTATGTAAGTTCAATTTCTCGTCCTCTTACTTACTCTCCTTCAAAATGCTACATGTAGCCCTTTGTGCACAGTATCCTCTGTTATTGTAATTACTTTTTGTGTTGTCAGCAAGATGAGCAGATCGGAATCAATGTTTTGCCTTTCTGTCTTCCTTGTGTTGGATACCAGTATTGCTTTTTGGGCTCTGGTAGAAAACATGCTACACCAAAGGTAGAGCTAACACAAGAAAATTGCTTTTCTTTTCATTTCATTGGTATTTTTCTACCCTCACAATTTGGGAACAAAAAAGAATTGTGATTCTGAGCTATATTTGTCTCCTTCTTTGGTGATACCCTTCACTCAAGGTTTTAGCTAAATGCCAACATATAGCCCACAGTACATTGAAATATTAGCTAGGTTTCCCTTAATTTTAGTTTTAATCAGCATTCATTTCTGTCCTCTTCTGACTTACTTTCTATCAGTTACAGCAGCTGTATCAAAGTCACCTTTCCCTTTCTCTATATTGTCCTGGTAAAGATAATGCTTTTCTTCTTTATTGTGAATGTGGACAGAATATAACTGATCTTGTTTCCTTGCTCTTGGAGAAATGTTGACTTCATTTTGGTCTTCATGTCATTTACTGGGAGGTAACATTGAAACAAACCACCTAACTAAAGAATCCCCAACAGACCGACTTCAAAAGCATATGTAAAAGAATAAAGATGAAAGACTGATATCGAATACAAAAACACTAAAAACAAATCATGCCCCCCTGTACCTCTGAAAACGAACTAAAAGAAGTGAACAAAGCCTTAAACCAAACCCCGTTTCTTATTGTGTGGAGTAATGTTCTATTTGTAATTTTATTTTGAAAGATCATTTTCAAAATTTCTTAAAAGCTTTTTTTACAATAAAAAGAGATGAAAACTGCAAAGTTGACAATCAGAGTCGGAAGATCACACACCTGTAAGTTAGTCATGCCCTGTCCTGTTCTGCCATAATTTAAAAATTCAACAACTTTTCTTCACTCCAAATATTGCAGCACTACGGCTCACAGAACATGAACAGCAGCTGTGTGTCTTATAAATCAGCTAGATAGACAAGATGAAAGGGATCTTTGCAATACAAAAGGTTAACATAATCTGCAGGTCTAGTATTTATTTCCCAGCTCAATAAAATTCAACTTAGAATTCTACTTCTCATCATTAAACATAAAAATTAAAAGTAGGGTTCACCTTGAACTTCCACATTAAAATTTCGTATCATAAAAGAGATGCAAACAGAATGTGTAGAATTTCAGACATATTTGGTTACATGTCTTTCCTTCTCATGTCTTCTTCCAGAACTTTGCTATAATTTGTTTTATTCTTCTCTCCCGTCTGGCCTCGTGAACTGTTAAGTGAATAAGTAATTTGAGAGAACAGACAGATAGGCACACTAACTGTGAAATACCCAAGAAGTTTGCAGAGAAAGTTAGATAAAACAGAAAATATAGTGTTGAATGAGTTACTAATAAATACGGGATACAGAGATTAGTACAAGTAGCTTCAAATTTGACAAAAATTTTCAGATACTATGCATGGATTTTGGCATTCTTTTCATGGTATAAAACTGTGAGAATATGTAATTTCTGATAATATTGCAGCAATATTGCACTCAGTTATGAACTGCTCTCTTGTCTTTACATCTTCTAACTTGATAAATAATAGAAAACAGAAAAGGCTTCCTTGTTCTTCTTTTTAATCAGGGAAACTATGGGTAGAACAAGCTCCTAGTAAATATGAACAAAAGACCTTACTTGCAATATCAATATTGTATTGATCTTTAGCACACATATGAAAAACATGACTGTTAGTATTATTGTTTTTCTCTATTTTTCTTTATTGTTTGATAGCAAGATATTAGGGTTTTGAAGATATAACAGTGCTTCAAAGGTCACGTACACCTACATTTTATGAAAGTACAGAAATACCTGAAAAATATTTTAATTTTATATCCTTTCTTTAAATAATCTAATATAATTTATGGTTAGAAATAATTTTTCTGTATTTGTTATATCTTTGCACATGTTAAAATGACACCAGCCATATAAAGTTTCAGTCCATACTGAAAGGTGGTTGACTGTTACAAATGAAAAGGAAGAAACAGAAAAACCAACATAAAACCAACAGAAAAATGAAAAATTTCCCTAAGTTTTTGTATATGGGATAACATATTTTGCTATTATTGGACATCTATGACTGTCATTCCCATTTAAAACCTAAATAAAACAGGGGGAATCAATAAAGCCATTGTGTATAGTTGTAGTGTGCTAAGATTTTGTAGTCTGTGTGGTTTTCCTTGCAAAGAATATGCATGCTTAGACCTTACTTAAGTAGTTTAGGCCTCATCTTGACACAAAGAACAATCATAAAATGTATACTTCCCTTCCCAGATTAAAATGGGGAGTATAATTTACATTGGCTAATGAAAGCTTTCCTCTAGATTCATTTGAGTTTACATCAGCCAAATAAAATTCTGACACTTAATTTTAAGCTACACACAGAGATCCTTTTTATAGCCATCAAAAAGAGATGTGAATCTTCAGGCAATTATCCACACCGTCTTAAGGGAGGTGTCACATGGAGATATCCTTCCAGTAACTTTGGAACATATAGTTTACATGAGATATTTGATTTTCAGAGGAATATATTAGGTGAGACAAATGCTAACCATGAAAAACCTCATTCAGCAAAACCCCTACTTTTATATTTGATTAAACATTTAAGGACTTCACTCTAGAAGACACAAGGTGCGGAAAAAAAAAAAAAGGAGCAGTGGAAGCCAGGAGAATGATATCATCTTTGTACTTGCATTACAATTTGCTTGGCATACTACTTACCTTCAGCTCCTATTAACATCTGAACCGCTTTGCTATCCTGGTTAGAACAGAGAAATATGTGAGACTTGTGGAACAGGCTAATGAGAAATCTCAAAAGCATGACTGACTTGTACTTATTTCTCCTAGCTGCCATCCAATTATCTCCATCTTTTTACCATTATTTCTATGACACCTTTATTGGCACTGGAAGTAGTTTCAGGCAATAAAGAAAACATGTAAAACTTTTACTTGATATTCAAAAGATTAAATGAATCAAATATAGTCATATTTTTAAAATGGTTGAAAGAGTAAAACATACTACTGTGGACAGCAAAATAAACAAAGATGTGTTTCCTGTGGCTTTGCAACTTAAGAATGGAGTCTTTCTAATAAAACAAAAACTCTAATGCCCTTCTTGCATTTGGAATGTTGGTGACTTCTGCATGTGATACCTAATGACAAACAGAAATACACTGAGTTTTTCCATCCAGAAGTCATGTGTAGTTTTACTTGATTTTCATCAGGGCATTTGTTTTCACACAGTTTGTGTCACCATGCAGTGTCTTTGGGATAACAATTCTATGGCAAAGCAGGAATAAAATCGCCAGCGGACTAGATAACAACGGACTGAAGTACTTAAACGGAATCCATTGTTAAATGGAATCCTGTTAAAATTGCTTTGACTCTGTCAGTGTTTAGTGTTCACAGATACTTACCTTCACACAATCATTCACTATGGCTGAATATCAATTCTAGAGACAAGTACTTTCAAAAATTCAAGGAAAATGAATGCAGTTTGAATGAACATCAAGGTGGGAGACTAACGTAGGGAAAATAGAAAATCTCCATGTATTAGTCGTGGGTATAGCTGCATAACAAATCAGAGTGCAGAAGAAGATGGTCAATGCAGTTGCAACTATACTGTATTTTATCTAAGGCATAGTATCCACTGCATTGTTTCGGTTTCTTTATGTCCTCTGACCCCTTTAAATCCATTTGCTCATCCAGCTGTATGAATGTCATTGTGGAGCAAACGTCAAAATACATCCTGACAGAAGCTGGTTCACTCAGAATTCACATTTCCAATAGTCAACCTATAATGTTGTAAAGAAATGTTAAAGCCAGGACGCAGCTGTCCTTAACAATTTTCCAGAACATTTGCTAGCCCTACTGCACTCCATGATTGACAGGAGGGCTGCAGCCGAAAAACTCAAGAATGTTAATAATAGAAGATGCACCAGAATTGAACAAAAGTGACATAAATCATTAAAAGAAGATGTTAGTAAAGTCCTTACACCATGACAAATTCTAAAACTTGACTATAAGATAATTAAAGCATCATCTCTTTTTCTGAACATTGAAAAATGTGGTTGTTAGAAAAGAGGCTAAAAGTAGATGCATCATCAGAAGAATGAGATTTTTTTTTCGTGTGGAGTGCAATTTTAGGCTTATGATTCGCATCTTCACAAACTAGTTACATCTTGTCATCTCATGGTCTAATTATGTTCTGTTTTCTCTGAAGTAGTTAACATTGTACTACTCTTACTGTGACGTCCTGCCAGTATACACTACATTGTAAGCATTCCTTTTAAATTAGAACAAAGTTGAATCTGAAGAATTCCTCTCTAGGAAGATAATTGTACTGTATGGAAAGAAGTGGAGGAGGGAAAAAGAGGACAAATAAAATGTCACAGCCTGATCTTTGTTTGTAAGAACATTTTCCCCTCAGCTGTCTGTGGAAACGTAATTTCCATTTTTCTTTAAAAATCAGTCAGACAACATTGCTTAACACATATTCTTCCTTGTCAAGCATTTCACTGGTTCTTCATCCTGTAGACAGCTTAATAAAAGGTATTTCACCCTTTGCATATTGCTGAAGTTATGTGTCATTTTCTTTCCATATGAGCTGACATTTGTAGAAGCAAGAGGCCCAGACACATTGCAAGTAGCATCACTATTAGGATTGTTAACTCCTTGCTTGCTGCCTACCTTGGAGCAAAGAGAAAAAGGAAATTGTGAGCAATGTTTTCTCTTGTGAATAATGTTTGTGATAGCTGAACAGGTCTTAAAGTCAGTGATATTTAAAAGATTTGAAAGTTGCAGGTTTTCCTCCCCTTTCTAAAGATAGCTCATCTCAGCCCAAGACTCCAACACAAGGGAAAAAATTATTAACAGGAGATGTCAAGTTCCTTCACATGTGATTCTTTGAACTACAATATGTAAAGTAAATTGTATATACATAATGTTTTATATGCAATTTTGATAAACTACATATTTCCAGCCACCTTTTAAAACCAATTGTAAGTGTGTTTGGAAGCTCAGAGGAGGATGCTTCATTACAGTTAACCAAGGAAGGGCCTTTTCACTGCAAAGGGGATAACAAGTAAAGGGGGAAGTAAAAAAGCTCCCAAAACGTGCAGAGACACAAACCTAACAGACAAGGGATAATGGAGACAATGCCAAAGACCAAGTGTCTCCAGGCACTAATGGAGGAGCGGTGAAGAAACTCCTGGCACAGCTCTGGAGAAGATCGACCTGGACTTTGGAACTGATAAGAAGGGGGAAACAGGAAGAAGATGAGGATTTGGGATATTTGAGTTTTGGGCTTCCTGGGACTGTGAAGTCAGGAATTAGAGGGAACAGGATCTAAGTGCTAGACATTGGAGCATGGTGGGGATCTTGGCCCAGCAGCTGGGGTGGGAATGGGGTATGTCCCAATTGTCGGCTGCTGAGAGGAACTGGGGTGAGTGAGGGAAGTGAGGGGTTCTACGCTGGTGGCTGGAGAGGAACAACAGGTCACAGCCTGTGTGCTGGTGGGGATGCAAGAATTTGTATCTTCACAAAACCTGCTGTGCATCAGAGTGTGTGTGTGTAGATCACTCAAAAATCTCAAGCTGGACCAGGGACAAGTCGGATGCTCTGGGTCTGGCTGGGGTGTCAGGCAGGCAGAGGTCCCTGCTGGCATTTGGGGGACACCTGTGATTATGGGCTGGCTACAAGATGAGAGTGTGAGTGTGTGTGTGTTTGCTGGTAAGCATGAAAATAGACCTGCTGGTGAGTAGAGGAGCTATGGGACAGGTAAGAGACCCAGATCTGGGCAGATAGGTTTGACAGCGCTGGTACTTGTGAATCATAGAATCACAGAATCACAGAATGGTAGGGGTTGGAAGGGACCTCTGTGGGTCATCTAGTCCAACCCTCCTGCCGAAACAGGGTCACATACAGCAGGCTGCACAAAACCTTGTCCAGGCGGGTCTTGAATATCTCCAGAGAAGGAGACTTCACAGCCTCCCTGGGCAGCCTGTTCCAGTGCTCCGTCACCCTCAGAGGGAAGAAATTCTTCCTCTTATTCAGACGGAACTTCCTGTGCTTCAGTTTGTGCCCATTGCCTCTTGTCCTTTCGCTGGGCACTACTCAAAAGAGCTTGGCCCCATCCTCCTGACACCCACCCTTCAGATATTTATAAGCATTTATTAGGTCCCCTCGCAGCCTTCTCTTCTTCAGGCTGAACAAGCCCAGCTCCCTCAGCCTCTCCTCATAGGAGAG
>Ga0065711_1028477_pt1 | contig 40986 bp, 19 predicted proteins | sample Hoacrofraction12_FD_59098 | JGI IMG/M metagenome (GOLD analysis project Ga0065711, IMG submission 59098) | Hoatzin crop microbial communities from Cojedes, Venezuela - Epithelial fraction 12 v2 (version 2) | ecosystem: Host-associated > Birds > Digestive system > Esophagus > Crop | place...
AAAAAAAAAAAAAAAAAAAAAAAGGCTGTCCTCACCACACTTCCTCTCCAGACTGCCAGCTCTATTTCCTCTCCAAGTCCACTAAACATCAGCTGACACACCAGGCTCACCCCGGAAACCAATTCTGGCAGACAGATTCTGTCAGAGTTCAGAGCCTGGACTTTTCTACATTGCAAGCAGCCGAGCCTAAGCCACAGACAAGCTGAAACAGCCTCATCTGCTCAGTCTCAATCCATCTCCACAAGGAAAGGAACCAAACAAGCCCTCTCCAACCAACCCAGCATAACCCCTCCACTAACATCCTTCAACCACCTTTTTTCCCTCGACGATGACAGTTATTTTGAAGGAAGACCCAGGTCATGTCTCTCTGCTACTTAAGAAAACGCAAGCAATTTCTTTCAAAAAAGATGAGAATTAGCCTTTTAGATAATAAATAAAATTGATGCTTTAAAGAAGATACCACACTGGTACAAGTTCTCAAACCTTTTCCAAGAAGTAAAGCTTATGAAAAGCTTGCTTTCTTATAAATAAAAAAGATGAAATACAGAAGTATTAATTTAGCAGAATGTGTCCAAGTATATAGCTAAATAAATGTGTACGCTATTAAAGCCTAATGCAGCCTGTGCAATAACATAACTAAGTTGTGTTTCCAAATGTTTTCAAATAAAGAGCTAACAATCACAAAGTCCAGTCTCAAAACAGGACAGCATATTCTTTTGAGGATTACCTGCATACATTCCCTTAACAAGTGGGCAGAAACAATCCCTGGATTATTCTGTCTAGTAAACCATATTTTTAGAGAGTTTGGGGTTTTTATTTAATTTATTCAGTATTACAGAATAAATACATAGTAATAGCTTTGAGCTTGGGTTCAAAAAACAAAGTAACTTGCAGTCAGGATTTAGTAAAAAGTTGAAAAGAACAGTCATTTCTTTTTTCAATAGTATTTACACTGCTTTAAGTAAAGCTGTCAGTAAAGCAGCATCGGACAGTAACTTACTGTGGAAGTTATTACAAGTATTCTTACCTCTGATCTACAAAAACAAATTTCCCATCTATTGCATGTCGAGAAACATATTCTGTAGGTTTCACCCTGATCTCACCGTTGACTGGCTGTGGTACTACATGAGGATGCAGCCGTCCAATTGCAACAAGACAGCTTAAATTACAACCCTCGTTATCTGGTTCATTATCTTCATCTAGTCCCATTTTTGTTGGCGGCCAGCTTTTCAAATATCCTGTACTATGAATAGTGCAAAAGCTTTTGCGGTCTGCTGTAAAAAGAAAAAAAAAAACAAACAAAAACCAAAAAAAGCAGTTAGGTCATGGATATTGCTCTGGCGAACTTCATCTCAGTTCCGCTAATAATGCATCTCCTCTCTTCTCCAGGAAATTTGGGATACTGTTCACCAAGAGATTTTTCAGCACTCCTGCTTCAATGCAGCTAATCTGAGATACTTCAATAAACAATTTATCTCTGCAAAACCACTATTTATATTGAAACACCACATAGTTCAGACCAAGGTCACTTTTGATCATCTTTAAGTAGAAATTACATCACATTTTATTATTTCAGCACAGGATGCAAGTAATCTAAAGGATTGTCTGAAGAAATTAGTATATTAATAAATAAGTAAGATGCCTTTTCCAACTTCACGTGAGGCTCCTACAAAAACCAGGAACAATTTGTCTGGCAGAGTATGCAGTCTGGGGTGTACAGGGCATAGCTGTACGTAGGGGTCAGGATGAAGATTCACAATGACAATTAATATAGTCGGTATCCGAAAGGAGAACTCCTACTCCTCTGCACTGAGCAAGCCACAAAACTGCAAGGCAGACTTTGACAGAGAGGCAGAGCAAAAGGCTTACGCCTAACTGCACAAACTGGTTTCCTCAGGGATGAGCACCAAAGCACAACCCAGTGTTGAATCTGTGCCTGGATCGAGCAGGAAACACTTGGGGCAGCTGCCACCTCCAGAGACAAAACAGTGAAATTGCCTCCTGTTCTCTAGTTGATGCTTCCTACTTTAACTGATACCAAATGTATTATCCAAAGTACTCAAAGAAGTAACTTTCAAACTTGGACTAAATACATATTCCAGCATGTCTAGAATACTAACCTGCAGAGGAAAAAGACATTACCAGCTCTGATAACATTATGACCAAATACTTCTGATGTAGAAATGCTATGTTTCCAGTACCCAGAAGGTTCCAAAACCACAGATGACCTCAGAATAAAATCATTTTTTAAGTTGGAAATCCATGCAAATATCACTTGTCAAATATGGAGCAGAGAAATAGAAGGGTAACAGCTCCCCTTTGTTGAAGACACTGGCTAGAAGGTCAACACTGAATGCGATATGATCAACGTCTAAAGAAGATGCAATAATAACACCAGAACTGCCAGCACAAACTGCCTGCAAAAATTTCAAGAAAGCACAGAAGAGAATTTGGCTTTATTGCTAATACAGTGTGTAAAAGGTATCAGGGGGTGGGGATGAAGTATGAAGAAGTAACAGACCTAGACATAATTCGACATTTTAATAAGAAACATTGACAGTGTTCAATAAACGTGAAAGACTTAACCACTGCAAATGAGCAACTGAATACTAAAAAAAAAAAAGCCTGACAGCCATTAATTTCATTTGGTAATAAGATGCATAATTGTTACCTTTCTTCTTCGAACAGGTTGAAGGGAAATCCTTGTCTTCTACTTTCACTGAAGGTCTATTGCACTTCATCCTACAAAAGAAGGACCGTCTTGCTCCGGAACATAGTCGTGATGGTCCAGGTGTTATATCAGTTTTAACTGGGAGTCCAGCTGTAGCAAACAGAGGAAGTGAGGAAGCTGTCTTTGTCAAGTAACAAGTTAACCATACAAATGATTACATCATACAACCCAACTGTAGAATCTTTCAAGTCTGCTGGGACTTGCACAGAAGTCCTTTTATATGCTTCTTCAGAAGCAGAAGACCCATTTTGGAGATTTTCATGTAAGCGAGTATGTGCAGGGCTCAAATGACCACATCAACATTAGAATTTCTGATTACACTTTCTAGCGTGAAAACATCAACGCAGGCTTGAGAACACAGGGTTCTAAATGCAAAGATCAGCATAAGATTGCACAAATCCACACAAGTTTTGCAATAAATATTGTGATTTCTTTGAACACTAATCAACTGATTAAAAAGAGAGAGAGATTATTCACTCATAACTAGAGTGGTACTTCATACACAGTTACTCAACAGGCCCATGACCCTTCAGATTCAAAGGCTTTTCTATCACAACACCCACCCAGAGAGCACATATGCATGTATAGACCGGAAGAGGCCGGGTGCCATTCCAGGTCCATCTCAACTGGTGTGCTTCTAGACATCAGATTTTTTCACTGTTCTGACAGAAGGAGGAATGAAGGTAGCAGTGACCTACAAAGCGACTGCACATCCCCCAAGACCTCCAGTTGTGCGTAACAAGTCTCTCTAGCCTCACAGAAATAAAGGCATACAAACATGCCCTAACAATAAGTCTTGACCTTTACCATATTCTTGCAGGAGATTCTTAGCTTATTTTCTGCAGAAAGTAACTGGAGAAACACAGTTCCCAAACACCCATCAATTCCGGGAGCCAGCAGCAGTGCGCTGGTACAAACAGAGCTCCAGGAAGATGCCTGGCACGCATCAGGAGCACAGGTTTCCGCAACACCAGTGATGCAGCTGGAGCTCCAAGCGGACAGTGCTCTAAGAGCCAATGGAAGATTTAAATCACACAGCAACTTTTCTACATCTTACTATCCACTTCAACCATTTCTGCGTGGGGATATGTATAAATGAACCGCTATAAGCATGTGCGAAAACTTCTAGGGCTCTGTAGGCTTTTAACATAAGGAGGAAAACAATGATGCCAGTGTTTTAGTGTGAAGCGTGCCTCCCTTAAAATTAGAATTGAGTGAGGTCACCTCAAGGTGGTCAGACTGTCCCGCACCACATGCACTCCAAACTGCTGTTCAGTGGTGAGAGTACAAGCTGTGCCTGAGTCACTCATGCCAATATAAAAATAAATACATACATTCATACTAGTACTCTTTATGAGTTCTTGAAATTCTACCAATCAGTCTACCATAGCAGATGGGAAGACTGCAATTCATAGTATTCATTTTTTCCCTAACTTTGTCAGAGGCATGCAGAAAAAGGAGCTAGCACTGGATATACATGCTTGACAATGAGACAAAACCAGATGCCAGAAAAACTAAAGCTGATCCAGCTGGAGCCTCTATGCTCACTGCCGTGGAATGATCTCTCTCGACTTCAGTTTCTGAAGTCGAGCTGGTGGCTTGTTTGAGATGAGATCCTACAGATTGCTGCTCCTGACAAGCTTGAGACTCAATGACCGGGAAATCTGCAGTTGTAAGATACCACGTTTTACTTAAGCAATGCAGACTCCTGTTATGAGAGTGAATTAAACACCCACTCACCTCAAAAGCAGCAGAGACACAGAACTACTTTAAAATACCAGAGTGGAACACAGCTAAAAGACATAGTTGGAAATGATTCCGAGGACCAAATTAAAAACCTCGTAAGAGAAAGGTTAGGTCACTGATGGAAGTGGCAGTAAGTAACAGATAAACAAATAAAAAGAATCCTCTATCTTGACTGACAGCTAAGGATTACCAAGATAATACTGAGTGTATTCTGACTGTTGAGACTGATGGATTAGAACAAATGCTTCATATGTTTGAATGGGAAAAATTAAACCTTTGACATCTGGAAGAGAGAGGATACCCCACAGGTGAAGCCAGCTAAACAACCCATCTACATTGCAGTGCATGCCAAACCTACTAGCTTCTACATTCAGATATCTGTTTCGTACTCCCCCCTCCCGCCCCCTCCAGTCTTTAAGCTAAAACTTCCTTGCCATGACATGCAATCCAAACAGCACCCCATACACACACTTTTGATATTAGGCAAATATTCCGAAGCAGTGAATCTGGCTACACGACACTGTTTTTCAAGAGGTGGCAATACTTACTTTTTGCATCTATAAGCCTTTCTCGTGGCGCAGTGTCAGAAGAAGAGAGCTGCTCCTTCACTTTGGCAATGTCTTTAGGATGAAGGTAATCAAATAAACTTTGACCAATCAAATCATTCTGTAGAGATTGAATATTCAGTCAAAAATTAAAGTAATTGTTCAGTATATTTTATCAATTTTAGCATCCATTATAAACTATCTTTTTACATATAGGTCTAACCAAGAAACACCAAACACCTGAGATACAGGATTTAATGGAAGTTATGTTTTCTCTATATACTTAAGTTACTACAGGAGACAGGAACTTTTACTAAGAGTTTTGAAGAAGTAGCATGCTCAATCCCCACCACCAAATATTCTGGTTTCTCTTCAGTCCCACTTATACACTACATATTTGAAGGAAAAAGTCCTAATTCTTTCAGTGTTTACATGATGAGTAGGTATTTAGTATATACCTAACCCAAGGCTGGCTGAGGGAAACTTCTGAAGCTAATACAGTTTTTAAATTTGGTAAGGAGGGCAGATGACAGAAAGAATTAAGAATATTATTTACACAATATACAGTGCAAGTTAAGCGTCACATTAAGCATACGTCAAAAAAACCTGGCTTTGGTATAATTGCTTCCCAGTTTCTACCAGTAAGTATGCCAGCAAAACCAGAACAGACAGAAAGAAAACTAAGTAAAAAAATTCATGTGAAGCTCTTGGAAGAACCTCAGACTGATTTTTCAATAGTTGCTTATACTCCGAATTACATAATGCTTTTGCAAGCCTGAGGGTAAATCCCTGATCAGAATGCATCCATCAGTGAAGTAAATTTAGTTCCTTTTCACCTCCTTAGTTTGAATGAAAACCAGAAACAATCTTGTCTAATGACATGGCAGAGAAAAGCTCTTCCTTTGCAACAAATCTCAGCTTTCAAGACAGACTACTCACATAAACATCCTTCCATACACACACACAACCATAAAAAAAGCTTTCAAATCTTTTAAGGCCTAACATGACTTAAAATGGAAAAGAATACCTGACTGTAGTTGAGGATCTTGAAGACAGATTCTGAAACAAACAGTATCTTCCCTCTGTCACAGCCCACAACAAAAAGAAATCCATCTGCTGCCTAATCAGGAGAAAAGGAAAAAAAAAAAGTAAATTACCAAGTTATACATCCTCATTGCATCATTATAACCTTTAAAAACATTTTGTATACAGTGGAATTTCTACACTAGGAGAGCTGTCTTAACATGTAGAGATAACTGAGCCAACAGGCAAGCTATGAAATTACAATAAAGTCTTTTTTGCATCTGCAAACATTTTTGGCATCATTCTGGGCATCATGCCCAGAAGGTAAAATCACTTTCATGGGAAGAAAGAATCCATGTCTTGTACAATAACATTATGATTATGTTAAACAATGCCTTCAAATTAAAATACTATTTTAACTGTATTTATTCCATAGTTCCTCTTTTAGAAACCAAACATAACCTGGATATTTTTTATGTGCCTGTAGGCAACTAAATCTCATTTCAATAGTACTCTTTTTGAGCCACATACAGACATGCAGCATTAGACCCTAATTTTGTAGTTTTAGAGTCACAATGCTTCAGAAATTAAATTCTGTATAGGCTGCACGCAGGCACTGCAGTGCTTCACAAATTACACAAGCTACTAGAAGTGCTTAACTATTGACAAATCATATATATTCTCCACACTATAAAAGAAATATAGAGCAAGAAGCCAAACACATTAAGTTATGTTACATTAGTGACCTCAAAAAAGGTGTTCATTATATCATTGTATGCTGAAAATCGTGTCAAGGTAGCCCATAGCAGAAAGTCTGCAAGAAAACAGTTCATATCATTTTGGTTCATTCCATGAAATAACTGAAGATGGTTACCATCAAAATATCAGAGTTTCCTCAGATCTCCCTCTTAAATCTTTTGGCTTAAATTAAGAGATGCTAGTCATCGTTAAAACCCATTGACTTTACGCAGTAGTCTTGCAGCTTTCTTCATTATCGTCCATAATCACAACATTCTTAAGATGAGATACAAGGCAGAAAAATATTGGTGTTTTGCTTTTGGAGAGTTATATTCACAGTCATTAATATTTCTTAATTAAAAGCTGAAACATACCCTGAGAATAAGATGTTTTAATTCATCATCTGATAAAAAAGCAGGCTTATAGTTTGCTTCTGTATATGGGTTTGTAGCACCTAAAGAAAACAAACAGACAATCCCCTATCACAAACTTAACAATACACACTTAAATGAGCAATTTTCCTTTGGCTCCTCCTTATACTAGAATCATGGAATCATTAAGGACGGAAAAGACCTCTAAGATGATCAAATCCAACCATCAACTCAACACCACCATGCCTACTAAACCATGTCCTGAAGTGCCCTATCTACACAGTTTTTGAACACTTCCAGGGACGGTGACTCAACCATCTCCCTGGACAGCCTTTTCCAATGTCTGACCACTCTTTCAGTGAAGAAATTTTTCCTAATACTTAACCTAAACCTCCCCTGACACAACTTGAGGCCATCGCCTCTCATCCTGTTTGCTAGTTAGAGAAGCGACCAACACCCGCCTCACTACAACCTCCTTTCAGGTAGTTGTAGAGAGTGATAAGGTCCTCTCTCAGCATCCTCTTCTCCAGACTAAACAGCCCCAACTCCCTCAGCCACTCCTCGTAAGAGTGTTCATTACAGGTGTCCTTTAAAATGGAAGTTGCTTTTTGGTTTAGTTTTACTACCAACTTCAGCTCTGTTGGTATTAACTTAAAAAAGGATAGCTTTTTTGCTAAAACAAGTACTGCATTATGTAGTAATGCAAATGAAATGCTTTCTGAGATATAAAAGTGTTCCTTGACATATTTTTTAACCCAAATGCTGTCCTTGATTTATGGTCTAGTCTCAGAAATAGAAATGAAAAATCAGAGATTAAAAAATAAAAACTTTCAGACTATTTCTTCTCTTGATAACTTAGTAAAACGCAGCAAGGTCATGTAAACAGACTGTCACTTGGGAACTTACAAATCAGTTCTCTCATTCCCTGCCAAAGACAAAAAACAGCATTACACTGACATCATCTTGCAATGCCAAATGCCCAAAATTAGCAACAAATGAGGCAGTTATTTATTAAAGAGTAATTCTTCTCATTCTATCCCCTTCATAAAGACAAAAGAGTCAAATGAGTAACCACTGAAGTGCTAGCCTAATCAAATGACATTGGCAGAAAATGTTAAACCTTGCAAAACCGCTAGGATAAATATGACTGGAAGACACCAGGTCTCCTAGAAACTAGAACAGTGACTCTTTCTTTAAATTGGCTGCATCACTATCTTTTCTCAGGGGCATATTTCTTGAATGCTTAAGCTTTCACCTTCATCACCAATGGTACCAAGCATTGATTCACTCTTACATGAAGTTTTAGGATATACAGAGATCTGCAGCAACCACAACTCTTCTAGATCTGCGTGTCTCCCTTCAGGTGCTTGTAGCAGAAGATTGAAATTGAATTTTCAAAGTACTCTCCATTCTCTCACAGAGAGCTCAAGGTACGAACAGAAAACCTCCCAAGTCCTGTAGGAATGTTACACCTAACATCTAACCTCTCTACCCAAGAAGTTCCGCATGTTGCCTGCTTACGAGCACTGCTCAGTGCTACACAAGATTCAACTGTCCACTGCCACTAAGCCCTTTGTTGCTCCCCCCACCTGCCTCAGCTGCCTTGCTTTTGGTGAATCTAGCGATGGCGATCAATTGCGTCAGATGATGGAAAACTCTTCTTTTCTAATCCACAAATATCCCAGTCAGATCAGGACATCGGACCACGAACCAGTAAGCTGTAAATGAACACGCATCAAACGCCAAGAAAAGGGGAGAAGTCCTCCCAAAATGTATTAACTTACTCCTTTTTGGCAAAAGGGCATGAAAGGGGGAGAAAAAAGTATGGCATTTTGCTGTCCTCCTCCAGTCTTGTCCTACCCTCCTCCACCCTCAATCAACTTACCACGTAATGTTTTCATGTGCTGGACAGCCATTCTCAACACAGTGAGTTTATCTAGCTTTCGAGACATAGCGTTGCACGTTGGTACCAAAGATGCCAGTTCATCTATAAAACTGTTCATTTTATCTCTACGCCTTTTTTCAATTTGACTATGAGCCTCCCTAAACAAGTAAGGTGGTGAAGAAAAACAGAAAAGCATGAGAAAATAAGTTGTATTTAAAAAAAAAATCCCCAAATCCAGCATAGCAAAACCACAAAAATAACCTCTTCCTGATAATTAAGTTACTCCCTTATCCTCATGAAAAGGACATCCACACACAGAATTCTTCAGCCATTCTATGTTCATTATTTGGGTGAGTTACAGTTCTAAGCAATAGGCAAGGCTGCATCACACAATGTTGGCCATACAGTACACTGAATCCTTAGTTCTGAAATAATCCACTGAACATAATTATCTAGAGGTTTCTACTGCTGTACACCACTTTTGTTCCTAGCATGTACATTAAAACACAACTGGAATCATAAAGGTCACAGATAAGCAAATTCCAGTGTATATAAATATTAAATAAAGCATTCCATTAAGAATTTGTAATCGGTATACTATATAAATATACTACTTAAAACTACCTTTTGCTGTAGCAATATGAGTCTTCTATTCATCCTATAGCTTTCCTATATACTTTCATAATATTTGAGATACTTCTGAATTAACTCTTCCTAATCAGGAAAAATTATGATAAACACTAAATAATTTAATATTTGTTTTACATTTTTCCGTATTAAAGAGACTTTTAATGCTTTTACCACCCATTATCAAGTTTGAAAGAAACAAGACGAAGAATGTAACAGTATCAGAAACACAGGCTTCAATTTCAATATTAATGAAGTAACTAAAACCAAGTTACCCACCAAATTAGTATTTTCACAAAACTATATGGCGCTTATACATTAAAAATGTTAGCAGTGCAAAGATATGGAAAAATAATAGAAGGTGAAAGCTAAGAAAAAATATTTTTCAGGATAAGAAACACATACAAATATTTCACATGGCAGAAGTTACAAGATAATTCTTTTCATTATACTTGTTTAGAGTATTACCTTGCATTTTTTATTCTGCCTTGTTGGTCTGTATACTCCAATCTGTCGAGAAATGATATCACGAAGTTACAGTGTTGAAAACATTAAGACCAATTCTTTCAATACATCTTACATACCTACTGATCCTCATTAAAATCAGTTTTTTAAAATTTGAATATTTATTGAACCTTTCTCAAGAAAAGATAATTATTTATAATATTGTGGCTCAAAGTGTCGGGGGTTTTAGTTTGTTTTAATTTGTTTAACAATCTTAAGTCTTTGTCCCAGCAAAGAAATTATTTGGGGCACACGACCACAGTGACACTGAAAACAGGTATCTACACACAGGACCCTATGTCACTACTGTGGCTGTATCAGTAGTACCTTCCATGTTGGTCATCTTTATCTGTATCCATACCTTCCCTGCAGAAACAGAATAAAACAACATATCACAAATTAAGCAAGATGAGCAAAACTGTTACCAAACTACCATGAAATTAGAATAAAGTATTCCTATCATCTTTAAATCACCCATACAAAAATAAGACTAAAAAAAGTAAGAACTGGAAGGACTAAAGAAGTTGTGTGGTTCTTGTAATATTAAAACATTTTCTTAAATTGGTTGTGTCTCCTTCGGAGCTAACAAAATGGCACAGTTTGACGTGTTTGACAGTAAAACATGCTGCAGTTCAAAGATATCATCTGTTATAAAAATGTTTTTCAGTTAACTAGAGTGGAAAAAGAAAGGACATAGCAAAGCAGGTATTTTTCATGTCTTCATCAGAAATAGGCTACTAACTTGCATTTACTATAGTTAAAAGTTTGACCAGAGGCAGTTCTCAAAGTGCCTAGCATAAAATTCACAAACTGCCCTGAATTACTTGTGCAGTTGCCTGCATGTTTTACACTTCAGTTTTTCTTATGGTAGCTGATTTTGGAGTAGGAGATGGTAATAATCTAGACCAGCGAACCACTGGCGATTGCCAAATGCATGGACAGAATGAGAGACCGGATTAAACTAATTAGGCACTTTTTTAATTAATACAACTTTCAGTGTAGATAAATGGCTTACTTTAGTCTCCACATTAAAAAAAATAACGTAAGGAAGGAGCCATGAGGAATAAAAAAGATCCCCTTTATTACATTTTAATATTGTATCTATGTACAGAAATAAGAAGGAGAGGAATACGTAAGTTTTCATGGCCGTATCTGGTAAAAAAAGTTGAATGCCTCAGACTACAGCACTGTCAGACAAAAGAATTAGGACGAGAATGTTTTGACATACACAAATCTGTAGAACTGTGCTTAAATGGACACTCATAAGCATGGCTTATTCTGGCTTAATTTTCCTCTGCAAGTTTCAAGTAATAGGCAAGGAAAAACACTGAGCCTCTTCTAAAGTGAAACCAATTATTAAAATATTTATACTTACTCAAAAGGAAAGCCATCAAGTCTGAAAATAAAGAAAAATAAAGTATACCATACACAAGAAATAAGAATAATGTCTTACATTTTCTGTTGAAACTCTCAAGATGATTTATACTCTATTTGAAATGAAAAGCACAATGAAAACAAGACAATAGCAGTGAACATATTCTAAGGAAACAAGCTTGTTCAAATTAATCTACTTTCTGAAAGAATACTCTGCTTTTTAAGAAAAAATAGCATAGTTCATTACACTTAATCTGAAAACTAGTATAACAACTAACCTAAATTACATTATGCAAATCATTTAGATATTGCTCCATCTTCAGAAATTAAAATATCTGTGCTTTATGTGTGTTGCCCTTGTGGTCAGATAAATGGGATTTCAGAGGACTCTAAGGCCAGAAATTAAAAAAAATGAAAGAAAGAGAGAGTATCCCATGTTTGTCAGTTTTTGATTCTGCCCAGCAGGAGAGATGAACATTTTCTTTTAGTCAGTACTAATGTCCTAATTCTAAACCTTATACAGACTTCATCACAACTTAAGGAAATTAAACAGAACTTCTACACGCGAGCTAACTGCTGGCACCACTTCAAGACTATTAAGTCTGAAACACCATGAGCTTTCAAATGTTAAGAGACTATGAAAAATCTTCTCATATTAGCCATTAACATACAAGTTATTCAACACTGGACATTAGCCATCTTAAAAATAAACATGGTAGTCTTTCATATATTATTCATTGCAATTTTAAATCAATTATCTTTGTGATTAGTTTTTGAAAGAAGTCTGAATAATGCTAAAGGTTTTCTTCATCTCTCAGTTCGCAGATTTGAGTTACTGTCTTAGTCAATGGCTCAAAGCGCTTCTGATGGTCACAAAGAAATAGCATGCAGGTCTAGAATAGGACTTAGAATCAAGGCACTTGTGATGCCACCTTTAGCTACAGGATGCTTGTTGTGACAAAATTCTTTTCAGCCTTAGAAAAACCCAGAAAGCAATATTTAAAAGAGGTACAAGGTAAGTTACAAATGCGTCAGGATAGTTTGTGTTCTTATCATATATTATTTCAACTGAAAACACTACTCCCAAGAAAAGAAATTAACTGTTTATAGACCTGTGCGTGAAGTCTTGGATTCCAGACTAAAACAGACCATAGTGGAGAACAGACAACCTTTGCTGAAGTGACAGCAATAGGTTGGACAGGAATTTTCCTGGAGGAGTGGCAGGAGAAAGAATTGAAGAGAAGCTGGTATGGAAAGCTGAAAGCACAGCTGATCAATAAGTTGCTTGTACTTCAGAGTTGAACAAAGAATCACACTAAAACAGTCAGGTTCTGCCTTCCTTATTCCCTGATTTCACTGGTAGATGAAGCAGAAAACCGGACACTCAGACAATTTATGTAAAAAAATAAATTGTAACATCAGCAAAAGCTGAACAGTAGTATTTCTGAACATCTACCGATGCATACACATAGAAGGAGGGATCAAGGAAGTCTACCTTAAATTCTGTTTTAAAATAGGAATATTTACTAGCCACCATTTCCTTTGCAACACAACATGAACTGTGGTATGACAACAGCTGTTGTAAACTTATTTTACTTCGGATTCAAGGAAACAGTGTTTTCACATATCTTAAAAAAAATGCTCACACAGCCTAAAAGGCAGAACTGTAACTTACAAAAGCAAGCTGTCTTTTGGAAAAGAGGACTTGAGCAATGCTTCCTACCCAGAAGAATAAAGATGGAGAAATCCTTTCTAGAGAAGAGGAAGTTGGTAAGACTGAGGCTGTTCACTGGATTTTGTAGTAGTCAATTCAACTAGAGGGAGTCATGTGCTTTTCAGCAAGCCTAAACGCGTATCAGAGAAGGTACTTATGCAGTACGTTTGTGGTCTTTAAACAGTACTTAAAGTTTTGCACGCAAGTTCTCCTAAAAAGAAGTCCTACGCGCAGTGAACCTAATGCTTAATTGGCATGCTCAGCATGGATTAAAAACTCTACCCCTCCCTGCAAAAAGAACTGCCAACAATCCAGAGGCCCACAATGATAAAGTTTATGCTAAATTACAGCTATATAGTCCATTTTTATGTATTAATAACGCATGGGATTCTTTCACAAGTCACCCTGCAGCTAGACTTTGTAAAGTTACAATACATATCTGGTTTCTACACTGACTTACTCTATAAGTAGGTTGGTCTTGGTGTACCTAGTGCAGAAGACATTACATGTTTGGAAACTTGGCAAACTTTACTATGACCTTCAGTGATCTAAAGCAGAGTTGGTGTGAGTTCTTTCTATTTCAAATACCTGCCCCAAGAGAGAAGCTATGGCTTGGACAGTGCTTCTGAGCACTGTGACTAGCAAGCTTCCCTTAAAGAGAAGCAGCTTTCTGGAAACAAAGCCACGTTCTGCCACTGACTCAGAAGAAACCAAGTTTTTATTTCCTCAGGAATGACAGCCTACAGTCAAGGACCAATACAAGATTAAATAAGTTGGTTAAATGGAAGGCAGATCTACCGCCTCCAACCAGAGACTATTCAGATTCATATTCAACTGGGAAACCAAAATAGCTTCATCAGGCAAAGGCTGGCAGCACACTGATAGGAAGTGACTAAAAAGACAAAAAATAGGTGAAGAAAAGGAACCATTCCCAGTTTTGCTTCTGTTTTTAATGAATTTATTATCTTCCCTCTAACTAGTCAGACACCCTATTTCCTGTGTAAATGGTCAATACAATGAACCTTCACACTGTATATTTCACCAGTCTTAATTTCGCCCCCCAATCAAAGGTTTCTTTCCTCAGCCTGACCCCATCTGATAGTCCTCAATTCTAGCTGCACCGAAATGAAGGCTTTATTTTTATTATATAATGAACTTTCCTCTTAATGCATAGTAACTTTTTTCATTATTAAAATCTTTACAACAGACTGTCAAGAAAAGGTTATCTAAAAATTGCTGCATTTCAACCATCTCCCCCACTGTATTGTTGTGTTACAACCTCTTTTTAGCAGTGTTAAATGAAGAGAAATCCAACTTACTGATAATCGGTAGAGCTTCCCTTTCTTTTCCTATTACAATCCATTCCTGAAGTGCTAAGAGAACTGGAGATCAAATCCGCAGGGTCTGGTGACATAAAGTCACTAATTGTAGAAGATATGTCCATCCTTTGGTCTGCCATTGGATTGTTTAACACTAGAGAACACAAAACAAAAAACCCACAACCAAAAAACCACTGCATGAACAGAAGCAGAAGCTTAACTATTTTTAATCAAATAAACCAAATCTCAAACCTAGTATTTTTAAAAACTCCAAAAAACCCACAATCCTATTCTTACCTCTTGTGATAAAACACATAATAGGCAATTTCTCCTTTTCCAGTTACTGATGTATTGAGTATTGCACACAAACCATGACCACGCTCAAGACACATTACTTAGCACAACTGTTTTTGAAGAATTGTCATTGTGACTTTTAATGAAACCAGCTTTACTCTTATGTTAACTAGCCAGCCAACTGCTTCTACCTAACATAAATAAAGCATCAGTTCTGTCTGTCTTTTGGTGTTCGGGAACACTAGCTTTAGTGTGTCTCTCCCTGTGAAGATAGCATCCAAGTTCATAAGCTTTGACACTTCTAATTCCACTGAATTTCATGGAACAGAATTCAGAAGAGTTCCATAGCAAATCAGGTTAAATAAACACCTCCACCACAGCAGACCCCACAAATAAAAAACTAATAACCCAATGATGGTCTAAGAAGACTACTTAAAGGTACAGATGAATCTAATTAGCTTTTTCATGCAAAACATACAAGTTTTATTCCTCTAGACTGCAAATAATTATATTGTTCGAAGAAACCCTGTGAAAAGTTTATTCATTACTAAACAGCATCAACTGTTAAACAGAAGAGTTTTTACCTGAAAGCCTGTCTTGGAAGCCTAGATCCACCTGGTGAAAGATAGTGATGCTCAGCCTGAAGCAGCTGATCACCTTAGAACTCTTTCATGCCTCATATTCTGTTAGTTGAGTACTTTCAAAAACCTGAATGGGAAGAAAATCAGCATGCTTAAAAAACACTTTCAAAACAACTTGGTTTAGAACAATTGTTTTAGACACAGTTTACAACAACAAACAGATGTATACTACTCAAGGATTGAACTGTAATTTCCTTATAAAGTGTAGAAGCATTATCCATCATCAAAAGGTTTAGATATTGGGATGTGCATCTCCAGTGGACCAAGCTTTGGAACAGAAGGAATCTCTTCAGCATCTCTTCCTTTATCATTCCTCGGTCTTTGCATAAAACCCTTCTGCTCACAAACCATGATCAGATCTGAACACATTTGTTGTCAGATGCTACCAGAATGAGTCAAATTGTTGTTACAGTGCAAAAGACAGACTTATCCCTTCACTCCTGGCTACCTCCCTTTTAAGGTGGCCATAGCAGTAAGACAGTTTGGACTTGGCTTATTATTTGATTTTCCCGTGTAACAGCAGTTCACGTTTTCAAAGGAAAGGGGGGTAAACACTGCTCTATTCTGCAGGCTTCAAGTTTTAAATAAAATCCACACTATAACTTAAGTCCTCAACTGCGTGTCCCAACTACACTGTAAACTTAGTGGCTGGTCTGCAGGTGGACATCCTTCCCTTCCAGATTTCTGCCACAAAACGAGTTTTTCAGCAAAACTTACTATGCAAGGCTTAAAAACTGTTTTAAGTTTGCCTCTTGCAAAAAAACTTTGAAAGTCTTTTGGATACACTGTTTGCTGGTTAATGTATCTGTGAACATCGTGACTGCCTTTCCAACCTGCGACAACAGCAGAACTTCCCAATTACACAGATCAGCAAGCCCCCACGACACGCTCAGAAGTTTGCAAGTCATACAACTAGTATTCTGTCAACGTGACCACGTTATAACCAATTCTACTGAATCACATATATAGACTTGTGAAGTTATAAACCAACAGAAACCTCTCAAAAGCCGAAGTCAATGGTATCATTTTCTTCAGCTCTGCCAGACGAGCAAATTCAGAATTTATTTCAGAAGTTTAAATTACCTAAATCGCTGGCCCTGCTACAGTAATAACAGTAGGGATCACAGCTCTTAAATCTAAGGTCAGGCAAGTCATTGCCTTAATACCACACCAACTTGCGAACAGAAAATTGCTGTTGTTCTAGAAGCAGAGCTTTCAAACTACTGCTGAGCGCTCATGTCCATCTCACCTGACAACTTCTCTGTGGTCCCTTCTCAAAAATGAAAAAGGAGTCAGGTATTTGTGAATGTGTGGACATACCGGTACCGGCAAGTTAAGAGGCCAGCTGACACCAAAAGGTCACCGACAAAAGCTAAATCAGTACAAATTTAAGTCAAATTATAAATTGCCATTGAATCCCTAACCACAGTTTATTTTACAAGGCTTTAATTCACACTAATAGAGCTATTTGTAGACCAGGCTTTACTTTCTTTCTGTATCAGCCTTTTCCTAGTTGTCTGCTTTGTTTCTCTTACTCAAAGTAGTCCAACAACTATAAACTCAACCATGTTCCTGTAGTTTATGAGATTACTGCAGCTTAATTTACAAGGCGCCAGTTAAACTACAGTCACTGACCATTTCTCTGTGCTTGGTTCAGATCCAAAAACATTATCTTCAACCTCAGCTGATGCGCAGAAGCTAGTTATGGCTAAACTTAGTGTGGCCTGTGGCTAAGCCCTATGGATCCAGTGACAGAAGTACTGTCACATCAAGCTACCTATGATGCCTCTTTTTTATGCTGCCCATTTACTGTGCATCCATGATTCACTCTTACAATCTAATAAAAAACCTAAACACTGTATAATGCACATATTAGAAACAAGTATTTTCTAAAATTTCTGACCCAACCACTCACAATTACCTTTCAAACATTCCTGAACATCTCTGTACATGAACATACTTGCTAAACTCACATTTTACTGCTTAATATAATTTCATGGACCACTTATGATGGCCTCAGACTGAAGGCTGGGATAAGCTGGAATTAAAAAAGAGAAAAGGAAAAAAAATGGTTTGTAAGTTTAACACAGTCCTTTCCCTTTAACAACGTCTGCAACAGTCAGCATTTTTAGCTTAATATCAGAACACTGCACAAGTCACTGGTGTGCTTTAATGCAAAAAAAAAAATGCTTTGTTGTTCATCTCAAAACAAAAATTTCAAAGCAGTTTTACAAAAAAACCCAATTGAAATCAAGTATCCATTCAACTGTTCTGCTATTTTAAATTACAACCAAGCGTCTAGAGTTTCAAAGCAGCTATTTTAAGCATCTTGACCATTTAAGCAGAATAAAGTTACATAAAAATCAGAATTCTGAATTTCTTTTCAACTCAGCCCCTTCTCTGCCATGTCCCAAATGCTCATCCCAGTTCTAACAACCACAGTCCTACATTTTAGCATTAAAGTTAAGAAAATGTCAACCCAATGATCAGAGCAAAAATCAGCATGCCCTACTGTAATAAATAGTGAACAGTTCAGAGAAATGTTTTGTTGCAAGGCTTGCTTAAAATTCTGAAAAACTGAATATTTTGCTATCTTTTCAGCCTCCAGCTGCTAGTTGTTCAATGACTAAAACCAAATCCTCTATGGGAAGGACTGAGAATACGAAGTTGCCCATGTATGTAAGGAAAAGTTCAAATCTTCCACTTATGATGCCAGCCTGTTGCCAAAGTACTCCAAGGACCTACTTGAAAAAATGCCATGTATTCCACTTCCTGATTAAATTCTCCTGTAGAGGAGAATCAAATGGTATTTTGTCATTGTATTGCATGACAGCGTCTCTCCACAGCCTGTTTGGGACCACTTCCTTCAGGATTCCCCTCCCTTGCACTCAGTCTTTCTCCGACCCACTGTAACAAGGCTAATGAGACAGTAAAAACAAATCTTACTGTTCATCCCTTAAAAAAAAAAGTTAGATGACACGTGACTAGCTTAATCATGCAGCAAAGCTGATCATGAGTACATAAACACCTCTGAGCAAATCAAGGTCAGAGCTAAAGTAGGTCAACTACATCTACCAAGCACCCACCTGGGAGTCAAGACCTCTCCACACAAGCACCACCAGTTTCAGTTACCCCTAGGCAAGAGTCGACTATCTCCAACATACATACATATTTACTTCAAAAGAAACGCAATTCATAACTTTACGAATCCGAAGTGTCTCATATTTTAAAAGCACTATTTTGCAATGACAGAGGAAAACTGTGGTGTGGTTTCCTTATGAAGTAATTGAAAAGACACTCGTCGTCCCCATACGTAATGACTGAACCAAAAACAGCCACAGAAAGGAAACCAGCTACTTCCCTTCACGGCAGTATTCCATCTCCCAAGCTAACTGTCACAGTATGAACTAGTAAGAAACAGAAGAACAGGAGTATTTATCCTCACTATCTGTATTTCTTCAAGAGGTGTTGTAGATGTATGCATACTCCAGATGTGCACGCACTCGGTAATGGTGGGAGACTTCTGCTCAGCAGCACAAGGACTGCAAGCGTCCCTATGACGATTTCAAGACACATATCGGCACACACGGGCACGGCTGCTGCAAGTAATAGGCAGTTCCTACATCAGAATTTTTATTATGAAATACTCTGTGGGAATCAAAGGAAGATCTCTGAACTAAAGCAGCAGTATTTTCCTTTTCCTTCAGTACTTAAGGAGCAGCTGTCAGAGTACTTTGTATTCGCCCAATATATATATTGATACTGTTTTGTTTTAATGACACATTCGTGCTCCATGAACTCCCTAATATTAATTGCAAGAACACTCTGCTCCCAGCAGACAGAAAGCCCTGTGGCTTCCTCTCACATGCAGATGGATCTCACTGCACCCTCTGGAGCAAGGAAGTGGTTTTCCCCTGGTTTGCTTGTTGAGGTCATCCTTTTACCACTCACTCATCAGCACGTTTGCCAACCCCTGGCAGCCTACGATCTACATCTGAGTTTTGGAACTGCTCCCAACCCAAGCTCTTAGCGATGTCGGTGGCTCACGTTTCGACCCCGTCCTTAGGCACACGCACAGAGCAGCCTCCTGCACCTCTCGCATTCGCAGCTGCTGCTACCCGGCCCCTCATGGCAGGGTGCAAGCACCCCTGCCCTGCGGAAGGCAGAGGCACAGCCTCCAGCTGCTCAAGCGACTTACTGTGCCAACAGCTGCTCCCCAGCTTTCCTACAGAAAAATTAGCAGGCTGGAGGGAAGCAGCCTGTGAATTTAAACCAGCCACAAAGCTACGAGATGAATCATTTTGACATAGAGGGGGGGAAAAAAAAAAAAGTCTCCAATAAACAGAAGAAAAACTCCACATGCACAAAGAACACCTTTCAGCCCTAGGAAATTCACGTAAAGGCAGTTTTTCAATAGATCAAGATCCTGTCCACATGCACTTCCCTACTGAAGACGAGTCTGTTCATTACTAGTGTCTCTGAGAAAAGACAGAGCAAGTCACATCATGGCATCGTTTCACAGGTGTTTTCCAGACTGCTCTACTGGTAATAGAACCACAGGACAATATTCTGAATTTTATCTTGTTTATCGGGCACTTAGACTTCCAGTTCAAGAGGGACCTCAGATCCCATCCCTCCTTGCTTAAAAGGGAAAGTACCTAAAATGTTTACTTCCAGCAATTTTAAGAAAGGACTTCTCTGTTGATTCAAAACCAAAAATAAGTGGTAACTAAAATAATTTTCTCTTGCACTGCAGAACTCAGAGCTAGACCCAGGAACACAGAAGTGTCTCACCAGTGCTCAGTAAATGGGAAGCATCACTTCCCTCAGCCTGCTGGCAACACTACTCCTAATGCAAACCAGGACACCGTTGACCTTCTTTGCTGCAAGGGCACCAGTGCTGGCTCATGGACCCCCAAGATCTCTTCTGTCGAGCTGTTTTCCAGCTGCTCAGCCCTTAGTCTGTACTGGGGCACAGAGTTTTTTCTCTCCAGGTGCAGCACTTGGCATTTCCCTTTGCTCAACTCCATGAAGTTATTTCTAAAGTTCTTGCCGACCTTCTTCTCTGGCCTGTAGAGATCTCTCTGACTGGTAGCACACTCACATGGTGTATCAGTCACTCCTCCCTGTTTTGTTCTGTCTGCATCTCTAAGTATGACGCTTCAGACAGCACAGAACAAAGGAAAAGAGGCTGATTCTCGAAAGAGAACCAAACAAATTTAATACCCCGCCAAAATCCTAGCTCATGTTCTTCTCTCAGTGAAGCAGATAAGTATTTGCTTCAAGGCTGGTGGAATCCCATGGGAAGGACTTACAGATGGAGATATGGACCACCTTCAAAGCAGAAAATGAAAACTGGAACAAAACCAAAGCCAGCCCATGTCAATTCCAGGAATCAAACCTGTTTAGACTGAAAGGGGTCTGTGCTACAGACGATGCATTTCCCTCCCTAGTAGGGGACTGATACATACCCCTAGTGACACAGCTAAAAGTCTAGCATACAATTCTACAGAACAGCCACTGGGTCTGCAGACCGTATCAGCAGCAAAAGCAGCATCCTGACTAACCAGGTGACCCTCAGACACAGGAGATTTCACGTTCTCTCATGTCTCAAGCCCATCTGCCTCTCTACCCATTCAGCGAACCGCAGCTAAAAGAGTGTTTCAACCAAGCTTGCTAGTTTGCAACCATTATTGAAAGCTTGATCTAGTATAAGCTTTTCATCAGTCAAGATCAGATTCTTTAAGATCTTCTTCTTTGAAGTAAGCTTATGTTGGCCTGTTTGGATATTTCATTTTGGGCAGCCATCAAAAGGAAACATCACAAGAGAACCAATCAAGCCCTTATGAAAAGGTGGTGATGCACACTCTTGGAAATCAGTACTAACATGCTGCTGTTACCAAAGGAACTTGGCCTGCTTCAACATTCAATTCTCCAGCACATGAACTCCTCAGGTTTCCAGAAACTGCTTCCGCAGGGAAAACAAAACTGACCCGCCTTTCTTGGAAGACCAGGTTTCAAGACATTTCTGCAGCACACCTACCAAACACGGCTGCCACCTACACATGAAGCGAACAATAGCCTCTCCACAGGTTTCTGGAAGCGAAAAACTACCGGTCCTCACATCACTAGATACTGAGTATAACTGTATCAATGCTGAAGTAATTCCTAAACTCAGCCACACTGGCCAGAATGAGAGTAACCTGTTCAGATACCTCTACTGTGGGCAGGAACCATTGAATTCTGCCTCAGAGCTGTGCAAACATTTTACTGGGTGTCTTATGACATTTTACAGACACCCCACGATCCTCACAGGTACTCTAGGAACATATTTTCAGATTTCATCTCAAATGTCAAGAAGATGGATATTTTAAGGAGGCTTTTACAAAAAAGTATGGCTGTTACACAAAATCTGGATCATAACAGCTGATCCTACAAAGAGTAAGAAAATTTACACTAAGAATTACACCCATGATAACCATCAACACAAGATCCACTCTCAATTAGCACACTCCTTCATGCCTTTGGATGCCTTATTTCAACAGGTCCTGCTGACTAAAAACATCTAGTTTGATTTCACTGGAAATGGATACAGACTAAATGGAATAAAAATCAGTTATTCTGAGAACAGTTGCTTGTAGGAAAAGGACTGGGCTGAATATCTTAAGTATTTTAATTATTTTTAAAAACCCCAAAACCCAAACCAACTTCAAGACAGTGCTACAAACATTTTATTTAGCACAGCACTCCAGAATTTCTGTAGTGTAAATTACAGAACAAAATAATTTCACATTTAAAAATAGGGTCCACCAATGTTAAATGCTGGTAAAGCAAGTTCACAAAAATCTATGTTAAGATGTAGTATTTAATATTCATTTATTCCAAGCCTTCAGAAGACTCTGCATGTGTGGGAAGGAATAAAGTATTATATTTTCAACACTGGGGGGGGAAAGACTTAAAATTAATAGACAACAGAAACTTTAAGACCTTTGGGCCAGACACCTAATTCAACACATTAAACACCAAAGCCAATTATGCTTTTAATAATGACAGACCCATACACAGTTGAAGTAAAAACCAACAACAAAAATCTATTCCCTCAGTTACTGAAATACAAACTTAGCTGATGTTCTCAAACTGAGTTTCCAAGCTAGGTCCAGCCTACAATGTGTGAGGGATGTATTGTTTCATAACCACTGAATGCAATCCTTGTTTATCATCCCTAAGCCATCCAGTGGGATTTGGGGGGTGGGGGGAGGTGTGTGAAAAACAGGGAAATCCATCCTACCATGTGGGTAAATCAATTATCTAGCATTAATATGCTTTACATAAAAAACTAATCAAAGTTATTGTTGACTTCTTTAGTAGCTTATGTACTTCCAGAATGCTTTGATCAGAAACATCAACACCAAAACCACAAAACAATTGAGGCAGCAGTGGTTCTGTGAAGTCTCCCAAGTTGTACACGTTGCTTCTGATGTGTCAGCAAAATCAGATGTCTTATCGTGTTCCGCACTGTAGAGTCAACTTCAAAAATTTTTAGAAAATTGGAAATTTCTCCTTAAGATGAGTGTACACAACCTGAACTGCCACTTTCAGAGCAGGAGAAGCATACAAGATAACAAGCAGGTAAGCTACTTAACTCACTACTCATGTTTACACAAACAGTGGGAATTTACAAACTAGTGTATCTAACTCACAACTGGGAATGCCTACCTTTCGCACTTGCAGTCCAAAAGATGCAGCTTTCTGTTTCAAGATTTCATCTGGCTCCTAAATATGAGCACTAGTTTATAGCAGACAGATGCTTTAGATACCAGTTTTAAGACTATCTTAACCCTTCAATTACCCACACTGAACAAGCTAAGTAACATGCAGTTAAATATACATCTTCTAATTTAGAGCTTACGAATAAATGTCCCTAAGCCTACCTGATTATTGTAAGTATTATTATGACTGTGATATGCTCCTGGCAAGTTTAATTTCCTTACTGTAGCTAAGTGAAGCTCCTGTATCCTCACAATTTGGCAAATATTCTTCCCATAGTTCATGATCTCCAAAGTTGTCTTTCAGTGGCAGGAAGGCAAAATCCTCTCACAAGAAGTTCCAATAAATGCGTCTTCTAAAACATATCCATATGAAATACCAGTCTAGCAAAAGACTTCCTCATTTACTTCAAAGGTAAGTGCTGTATGCCAGGTCCCACTCTAATACTTACCCACTCTGTTCAGTGATTTGGCACACCATGGAACCCATTCCAAGATTTCTTCCTCAAGATCCTACCTACTGCTTGTGCTTTAATGTAACTTGCAATAGGATGTGTTGACTTACAGATTTCAAGTGAGAACAAACCTTAACTCAATCCACTCTTCTCACTGGCAAAGCGCTATTTTAGTACCCCATTAGTTACTCCGGCTTCCAGTCACCAAATCCTTCTGTGCTTTTGTCAGGTTTTCATCTTCTTCGCCCCTCGTCATACTGGAGAATTGTAGGTTTTAAAACTAGACAATACATTCAAGCTCTCGCATGACTAATGCTACCTAAGTAATATTTCCTTACTTGACCTTTCAAGTTTACACATTCAGGGATGTTAGCCATTTTTCAGTTTCATAGGTTGAACCACTACACTAGTCTCTGAAGACAAACCCAGTTTCCTCCATTCTCCTTTCGGTTGAACCACCTGGTCCAAACACTGTTAGACATACTGCATACAGCTGATTCTGTTTTCCATTCACATCACTACTACAACAAACTCAAATGCATTTGGCACGTGTGAGACCTTTCATTCAGAGATCTATTGCCACACAAACCACAACTGAAGAGTTTATATCTTCAGGGAACAAAGCACAGAAACAAAAGGAAAAAAAAAAAAGAAATCACAAAAACGAGCGCAGACACAGGTGGTTATATTTATACCTTATACTTCCAGTTTTTGCACACTCCCCCTGGTCCTGCTAAATTCCATCTCTGGCTGGAAGAAGCCATCCCTGCTCTCAGCACTCTGCCAGTCTGACAAAGAAAAGCTGACAGGCTGTCAGTTTCCCTTCAAGCCTAAAGTAAGCCTTGGGAAAAGGAAGATATTCTCAGCCTGCCTGGAACCAAGCTGGGGTGTTCCCCACTCCGCAGCCCCTCTACTGTTTCCTCTAGCACACATATCCACGACAGGCTCATTTATCCCCACCAGTTTCTTAAAAGCTCTTTTTGACTTAACTTTACACAAAATCAGCCATCAAACACATACGAATCACCAAATTGTAGGGGCTGGAAGGGACCTCTGTGGGTCATCTAGTCCAAGCCCCCTGCCGAAGCAGGGTCACCTACAGCAGGCTGCAGAGGACCTTGTCCAGGCGGGTCTTGAATATCTCCAGAGAAGGAGACTCCACAACCTCTCTGGACAGCCTGTTCCAGTGCTCTGTCACCCTCAGAGGGAAGAAGTTCTTCCTCATGTTCAGACGGAACTTCCTGTGCCTCAGTTTGTGCCCACTGCCCCTTGTCCTGTCGCTGGGCACCACTGAAAAGAGTTTGGCCCCATCCTCCTGACACCCACCCTTAAGACATTTATAAGCATTTATTAGGTCCCCTCGCAGCCTTCTCTTCTTCACGCTGAACAAGCCCAGCTCCCTCAGCCTTTCCTTGCAGGAGAGATGGTCCAGTCCCCTCACCATCCTTGTAGCCCTCCGCTGGACTCTCTCCAGTAGCTCCTCATGTTTCTTGAACTGGGGAGCCCAGAACTGGACGCAGTACTCCAGATGGGGCCTCACTAGGACATTACATCCATATGAACATCAGTATCTCTTCCTTCTTCTCTTGGTATTATATTAGAGGCTCAACTTCATTTTTGTTCTCCCACTATACCACTGGTTTTTGGATAGGAAGGCATCACAGCTTTTTGTTAAGTATTTGAGTAGGTAGTCTGCTAAGAAAAAGCTGCAGAACATCACACAGTGATGGCACAGCTACTGTATGTGTTAAGTTAACAAAGTTTATGTGTGGAAATGGAGAAACTTACAACTCGGAATTATTTACAAACTTCCAGTTTTAAGAAAATACCACACACACACATATTCACGCAAATAGCCTTAGCTACTTGTCTCTGCACCTGGAGTCCCTTTGCTATGTATGCAGCAACAATAAACAGTAACCTAAATAGGCTCAGCAGTTTGGTTTCCTGAAGTCACACTATTTGCCAGTTAAATCCAAATGAAACTAGTGAAAACTGAGACACTGTGACAATTCAGCAGTTTCCTGTAAAACATGCAAAGACGCAAACTTCAAGAAAAGATACACATGCCATTTTCAGTCTTGTTCAATGCTTCAGAAATAATAACCTCCCCCATTCCTGAAATCCTGTTTTCTAAATGAGCGATCTGCTGCTACCACTGAGAAAGGCAGCATTTCAGAGTTATGACAGCTCGTACTGTGGCATTATCCAATACTCTGCTCTTCAGAGAGATTCACACAAAGCAGTTCAGGAACCACAGCAATAGTGAACACTGAGAAGTAGGGCAAGTTCCCAACATTCCCGTAGGGCCAGCACTAATATTGATACAGCGCATTATGAGTGGAATTGCTGTAGCTGAAAACTACCCATTCGGCTGCCCAACCGACAGCTGTGCTTAGTACTGCCACAGGACAAGGCAAGCACGACTGCACGACAGCTTCTTCCAGTCTGACAAAACACTTTCACTGGTTTCAAATGACTATGAAACTGAAACGACAATTAAAAGAAGTCTTTCAATAGGACATTAAAAGTAAAGTTAGATGTGTCATCATACCATACACTGAATGCAAAAGTGACATACACCTGGCTGCTTCTGCCACAACACTAGCTACTTTTAGTATTTCTTTCTCTCCTACTCAGATAAACTACAATTTCTGTTCAACATGACACATCTCCAAGGTGAGCCACAAACACCCTACAATGTGCACTTCACTAAAGCCAGCATCTAGGAAATTTTTGCTTCTGAGGCTTTGTAAATCACAGCATTCAAAGTAAGGCTTGGTTGAGCAAATCAAGCGATAATTCAGGGAGAAACCACACAGAACATTCCCTGTCTTTTACATTCATGTCCAGAGTGATAAGTACCTCAGTAACAGCTCTATGGCTTGGAAAAAGTCCTGTCTGTCTAGCTCAGGATAAGCACGAGATACTCTAAAAAACCTCATGGCAAAGCTCCGCAGAACAGCCAATACACCATCTTAGTGCCATCAAAGGAGTGGCTTCGTTTCCTTTTTCCTTTCTTCCTTGTCAGCCTTCCCCCCGATTTTCCTTGCAGCACTCCAGCACAGCCTCTACACAGTCCCCAGAGCCTGGCTGTACAGTGTGTCGAATCAATCTGCTCATCAGGCTGAATAATAGCAACTTGACAGAGAGCACAGTCTTCTGGGGGGTTAGCAAGCTCAACCATCTTACTGACAAGGTCAGATGCCACTCAGAACCAGGGCAAAGCAAGGGGGTGAGGCATGCCAGAAGAGAGGAATGGGCAGAACTGTCCCTTTCAACAGCAGCGAATGGTTAAAATGTCCCTCTTGCATTCCTTAACTGCACTTTCAGCTTATTCACAGCACTCCAGCAGCATTTGTTTCCAACATGTAATTCCCAGGATGGTTTGAGCAAGACAAGGTGTGCTGAAACCTTTCTACTGATTCACACCCGCACTGTGACATTTCTCTGCTCAAGGAGGTTTTCTTTTGTGAATGACAAGTTATGAATATACAAGCACAGCAGACGCACGTTCCTATTCACTCTGTATTCAGTGCTTCAGTGGGAGTATAAGCTTTATTTTCTTGAGAAAGGCCTACAGCAATAGGAAAGCCCTTCACAGAAATGGCTGATAAAACACACTCCATTTTCGTGTGTCTATACATTGATGCTGATGTTGAATCACCAGATTTCCAAACCTGTGTCATTCACATGCCGGAGATACATCTGGATTCAAGTCTCAGACCTGCATTTTTCCAGACAGACTTTTAAATCTCTGATTTCTAATTTAAATCAACAGTAAACTTTGAATGCATACTCTTAGATTACAACCAAAACTGAAAAAGTGTTTTAAAATTGCTGTTGTATTTAGAACAAAGACTCACATTACCAAATGGTGACAGCCCTTAACAAAGGCAGATGAATGATCAGGGAACACCAGCAATTCACTTAATAGGGTCCTTATGCTATGCAGACATCTTGATTACTACAAGAAAAAAAAAACAACCCAAAAACAAAGAAAATACAGCAAGTGGGGAAGAACAGTGTCTCATACACACACACAAAAATAGATTAAAAAATCCTGCCAACACCAAACATGGGCAAGAGAGAAAGAAAACTTGTTTAGAAAAAAACCCACAACAAAACACAGCCACACACACCACAAAAGGACTCCTAGTAAAAATGAAGGCTGAGATTTTTTGTTTTAATGATTACTTTTGCTTGGATCAAAAATCCACCCATGCAACAACTCCCTCCCCTCCAAATGAAGAGGGGATACAATACAGTGCAAAGAGACATCTGACTAACAGTTGCAAGGAGAATATTTTCCAAACCATTGTTTTATTCCAAAAGAGAACATTCCACGACCTACGCAGTCCGATCCCAAAGGGCCTAGGAAGGATCACTAGACAGTTCACATTCCTCCACAAAAAAGTTTAAGTAGGTTTAGATGATCTTATTTCCGCAAGTAGCAATTTGTGCCAAATACTAATAATGCAGTCCCTTAGTTACCACTTACAAATGCTCGTAATTATTTACAGCTCCTGAACACTACGGAGGACGACTTGGATATCATCCAGCAAATCCACAGCAATTACATTTATCAGAAAATGGAAAACTTTCTGGTTTCACTCCGTGGAACAACACAGGCAATGAGTTCTGCACAAGAAACAAAGAAATGAGCTAGTACACTTCAGCTTAGAAAATTGTCAGGTCTACAAAACCATCAAATGTCACAGGGACATCAAACAAAGCTTGGCTGAAAGGTTGAAAACAACACAGCTCTTCACACATGAGGTGGCAGGCTATGGAAACTCTCTGCCAAATAACAGGAAGGCTAGAAGTTCATATGGTTTCTGAAGAGAGGTAGGACCAGTCCATGGAAAGGAATTCAGTTGAGGCTTACCACCACATCTGGCTTGCCAAGTCCCTGAGCTGAAAATAACTGTGGGGCAGTATCAGAGGACACATGCTTGCCCTAATTTAACTCTTCGTCAGGCAGCCACTCAAGACACTACTCGAGACGGGACTCTAAACAAACTGGGTCTTCATTATGGAATGCAACAGTCACTCTTGTTTTCTTTCAGCATCGGCAAAAGAACATTATCTCAATTTCTAAATACTCACAGAAAGCTTCTACTTAGAAGTATGACACACATGGAATACCATAGTGAAAGTGTAACGTATACAACATCCTCAAAAAACCTTTCTAGGTTACCCTTGGTTTAAGTTAACTAACCTGCAGTTATCACCATAACATCACTTAACACCAGGGGGAAGATTTAAATTCAGTCAGTACACATTACACTGAGTTTAGCAAAACAAATGTAAAAGCTTAGTTTATCAGAAAAAAAACAGTCTAATATAGAAAACAAGATTTATAAGTTAGGTATCTACTTTCATAAGTGGAATTTCAAACCCAGTTTAAACAACTAAATTCCTGTGCAGCGCCTACAAACAATAGCACAGAGCAGGGAACCATGTAAAAGTCAGTAGGCACAAACCACCCAAAACAAACACTCCAACAGAATGGCAGTCCCATACTTCACCTTTCTAAGCACTGCAGCTAACACACTGTTTTGGTTTGGCCTGGATAAATGCCAGCTGCCCACCAAAACCACTCTATCACTCCCCCTCCTCAGCTGGACAGGGGAGAGGAAATATGATGAAAGGCTCGAGGTAAGGACAGGGAGAGATCACTCACCAATTACTGTCACGGACAAAACAGACTGAACTTGGGGAGAAAAGGAAAGTTTAATTTATCACCAATCAAATCAGAGTAGGATAATGAGAAATAAAACCAGATCTTAAAACACCTTCCCCCCATCTCTCCCTTCTTCCCAGGCTCAGCTTCATTCCCGTTTCTCTACCTCCTCCCCTCCCCCAGAGCGGCACAGGGGGACAGGGAATGGGGGTTATGGTCAGTTCAAACGTTGTCTCTGCTGCTCCTTCCTCCTCAGGGAGAGGACTCCTCACACTCTGCCCAGCATAAGGTCCCTCTCACGGGAGACAGTTCTCCACAACTTCTCCAACGTGAGTCCTTCCCACGGGCTGTAGCTCTTCATGAGCTGTCCCAGCATGGGTCCTTCCCATGGGGTACAGTCCTTCAGGAACAGGCTGCTCCAGTGTGGGTCCCCCACAGGGTCACAAGCCCTGCCAGCAAACCTGTTCTGGTGTGGGCTCCTCTCTCCATGGGGCCACAGGTCCTGGCAGGAGCCTGCTCCAGCACGGGCTCCCCACACGGTCACAGCCTCCTTCAGACATCCACCTGCTCCAGCTTGGGGTCCCTTCCATGGGCTACAGGTGGATATCTGCTCCACTGTGGACCTCCACGGACTGCAGGGGGACAACCTGCCTCACCATGGTCTTCATCATGAGCTGCAAGGGAAGACTCTCTGCTCCGGTGTCTCCCGTACCTCCTCCCCCTCCTTCTTCACTGACCTTGGTGTCTGACAAGCTATTCCTCTCACTTCATCTTGCTCTTCTCTCTCGACTGCTGTTTCCCCAGAGGTTTTGTTCTTCCCCTTCTTAAATATGTTATCACAGAGGCGCTACCAGCATTGCTGATTGGCTTGGCCTTGGCCAGTGGCGGGTCCATGTTAGAACTGGCTGGCACTGGCTTTGTCAGACACGGGGGAAGCTCACCATTCTCTTTTAAAGATACCAAAGGAGTCAACAAAGTAGGGAAAGTGTTACTGACAACACACAGGGAAAATCCCAACCAGACAAACGTACTTAGAAAAGACTCACGTATTTCTGGGGATCATATACTAATCATTAGATATAAATATTTCTGGCTTTTTTCAGAGTCCTGTTTCTCTGCAATGTTCACTTCAGAACAGGACCTACAGGCTCATGCACTATTTTGCCCTGACTTTATCAGAGAAATACATACCAGTTTTGTATGTGGTTTTGCCTCAGTCACTCATCTGGTGCTCAGCTGAAACTTTTTTTAAGGATATCTGCTAAAGCCCCATCAGCCATCTTCAAGGGTTCTGTTTATTCTTCTATATGTGTTGAATTTATTCTTTGTCCCTAGAGGTACAAACTTAAGTTCACATTCAATAAATTCTGAAGTAACTGACTCAACAGAAAATATTTACCTTGAGTAACTTAAATCACAAATACAAACGTCCTTTCATTACCTTCATGTTAAATCACTACATCTTTGTTTTCCCGAATATGACTATCAACTCGTCAGGTTTCTCTCCTCCATCCACCTCCATCAAGTATCCGTGCTGAAATTTTGTTCTTATACAAACCATTGGCATTAAAACTTAATTTTAGTTTTTAATTAACTTATTTCAAGATAGGGAAGTGTTGTGTTTCGCTCCCTTTAATTAGCAAGATTACAGACAAAAGGTGAGGTTCGCTTTAGTTTTTGATATTGCTGAGCAAAACTCTCCAATACCACATTTTATCTGCGCCTTACAGAATAACAATATGAGAATCACCAGTAGTATTTTTAACCTTTGAACTTTGAAGTTGTGTTGAAGAAAGGTTGCATGAGTCTTTATAGATGGTCTCCTCCTCTCTGCTACATGTCTTTCTGGCCCACCCTCTTCCTCATAGACTGGTTTAAGCTGTTTGTCCTTCAGCTTCCTTCTACTCAAGCACATAGTAACACAGAGGTAAGTACGTAAGTTTTATCTTAATACCGATACCAGATTCATTCAGATTTTTTCCCTTGTACGATCATGTATTCTGATCTCCTCTGCACTAGTAGGCAACCTCATCTACTATTTCATATAACCAACTGATATGCTGTAATTCAGGACAAAGTTTATTTTAGAAAGATATCCTGGATGAACTGATATGTTGCAAGAATCTATTACCCTCCTCCTATCTTTTCTGTTCCAAAGCTTAGTTCCTCTCATTCAAAACTTCCAGCTTTTCTAGTCTGAATTTGAGTAGGTCACCCATCAGCTACTAAAATCTCGTTGCATTTTCTACCAGGTAACCTTATCAGGTCACTAACTGCAGGATGAATCCAGCGAACTGCTTTTTCCTTCTTTAACTAAGTTTAGTTGTGTTTCTTTGATCTTGCACTGTAAGGCTGTGTTTGCAAAACACAGTTCATTCCTTGAACTCTTCTCAGTTTTCTTCTCACTTTGTAAGTCTGGGAAAGTATTAAAGTTATGACATAATTAACATCATACATAGATCAAACTACCTTTGAATCCAGCTTGATATCCTTGTTTACCAAGCCATAAACGCTTTTGTCCACCTCTCCGTAACACTGCACTGGGAACTGTCAGTCACCAAAGCCCTCCCACCCTCAGTCACTTCAAACCTTCATCTTGTAAGTGCCATATACAGATTGTTTGGCAGCTGGTTAGAAATGGCACATATATTCCTTAAGATAGATCTTACCAAGCAACACAGACTGTTGGAGTAATAACTAAACAGACCAACCTGCACCACTTGGCTCTCTCACCGCTAAGTCTCTTCTGCCACCATGTAACTGATACAGATCCTGACTAGTGTAACGTTAAGGACAAATTCAAGTGGAAATTGCCAGAAACAATACTACTGACTAATCCTGGTGTAGATCACAAACAGTAACTGTATGAATCAGCTAGTTTATTTAATGTGGGGCTACGCGGATTTTTACAGTGCAGCACAGACCTCTCTTTGGGAGACTCATGTGACAGAATTCTTACATATTTTTATTAGATGAGAAGTTGTAAATCTAAGCATTTAACCCTTTGTAACTGAAGTATGACTGCAAAACCTCCTAGCTTCATCTTTCAGCTGCGTACTCCCATATAACACTGGCACTTATCTAAACCCACAGGGAACTATTCAAAGATCCAAAATACATTAAAAGTAATCCTGCCAAAAAATAATTTTTAAAAAAGCTACAAGTCTGAGTAGATCACAGTAAGGTAATCCAGGGAGTCAAACAAACACCAGCACTGTGCAAAGGAGGGGGAGAGAGGATGAGCTCAACAATAAGCACACATATAACTTACCAACATCTGAACATTAGAACACACAGGTTAACTTCTACAGGGATATTATAGACAGAATAAGCCTACAAAGCCCCCAGTGTAATAGAAGTACGCAGGAAAGTCTGAAAAGAGGTGGGGTTTTTTTTGTCGTGTTGGGGTGTTTCTTTTTTTTGTGAGCTGCTGCTTTGAATTAGTTTCCTCCCTTTAAAGGAGACTCTTAACCAACACCCAAATTAAAACAAAACAATCTCCAATACAGAGGAGCACAGTCAAGGGAAGAAACCTGTATGAATGTTATACAACATCCAGGTAAGGTAGGTTTAAGAAACATTGTTCTGTGTTAGAATGGTACATAAAAACATCAAAATACAATTGTACTGAGATGACTGAAGTTTATAGACTGAGAAGTAGGAATGGGAAAACTACGCAGATAAGCAGAACACAACAATACAGGAAGCCAGCAGGAACTGACCACCCCTTTCAGGGAAGACAATGACTATCTCACATGTGGAAATGATTCCGATGAGTACACTTTTGGAAGGATGCGTGGAAAATACAGAACTACACTATAAAGAATGACTGAAGAGAAACTTACGTGTTGTTGCCAAACAAAGACTGAGCCAAATTACATCATAAGGAGGAGTTAAATGGGATACGTTATGTTGTATCTGAAGATGGAAAACTATGGTACTTCACTAGGACGTGCAATTAGGTTTGCTAGTAGGGGAAATCAAAGTTAACTGTGTTTATCCCTCATGTTTCTTCTTCAAGTAGAAAGCCTGCTGGTCCGTCAAGGTTCTTCCAGGTGCTGGAAGGCCAGCAAAGTCGCTTTTTCTGCTTCATGAAATTCTCCGAAATTCACTCACCAGACCCTTCTACAGACAAACCCAGGAACTTGTACCAGTATTATTCTCTGATCTGGTTGCCAACACAGTTTCATTCCAAAACATCACCATCGCCACAAAACACACACACAAAAGCAAACAAAGCGCTCGCAGAACTAAGACAAGAGGACAACAAAAAGCCACACAGAGGTAAATGTAAGAGGGCAAAAAGGTGTTTTTCTTTTTTTGGTAGTCACAGACCAGTTACTAGGTTTCCAAAATCACCAGACAAAATTCAACAGAAAAATGGAAAAACAGGCTTCACTGACAAATAACATAAACTAGTACTTTCCCAGGTTCGTCATGGAACACCATCATTTCAGTATGTTTAGGGCTACAGGGAGCTAGTAAGCTACAGAAATATCCTAAAACTAGAAGACAAGTCAGAGGACTGACAAAATATTTGTTTTAAAAAAATAAGAAGCGTGCACCTGAAAGCCATGCCAAAGGAAGTAGATTACACAAATTTTACAGCACACCACGAATGAATCCATGGAGGCTTAGCTACTTGCCTGAGCAAATCCTCTTCTAAAAGGCACATTAATTTTGCCTAAAAAGCACTTGGAACTCTGCTAGACTAACTTCAGCATTTAAATGAACCTCAGAAGCCTTGTAAGGCTGGATATAATCAGTTCACCTAGAGACAGATCATCGATATGTTACAACGCAAACTAGGTCTCTACTGATATACCAATATGCAGTTTGTCCTCGCTTTTTTGTTGCATAGAGGATTTTTTTTGTTCTGCTTCTGAGATATGCAACTATTTGGTCCTTACTAGTGTTCACATGCTCTAGAGAAAAAAGTAGTCATTAATTCATTTTAAGTAGAAAGCACAGATTCTCCTGTTGTCTGCTCACTTAAACTTTTCCTTACTTTCTGCTTTTATCCCAAATCAAATCCAAAAACTTTAGTAAATCTTTTTAAAAAGTATACACCGCAGCCATACAGAAAACAGATTTTCATGTCACCGAACACAGAGGCAACTCTCCTGAACTGCTATTTGACAAGAACATCAAGAACAAAGTAAGGTGCCAGTATTTCTCCAAAGGGAAGCTCGAGTAGGCTTTAGAGAGTTTTCCCTACAGAAAACAGAATATGTAGTCAAATTGACAGCAAGGTAAGATCAAGGCAAAGTGAGAGAATCATTCTTAAACAGCAATTCAAGATTATTATTTTTTTAAAACATTCAGCTCCCCTCTCTGCAAGGGAGCAGAGGTGTGAGCAATCAGTGGACTGAAGTCCAAACCTTGTATCGTCTTGATGGAAAAGAAAATTTTCTTCCTTTTAGTCTCCTTCCTATATTCCATTTCTTCCAGATTTCCTGGCAAGCCTAACTGGAGACATTGCTGGGTCTCTGTCATTTTTAGATAAATTATCAGTTTGACAACGACTTGGATATGTGAGTATTCAGCTCCGGTAAAGTCAAGTGGTCATGGTGAAGGAACTCCTGAGAAATCTGCATATCTGAAACACTTCTGTATTTAAACCCAGCAGCACATGGGCCAGTGAGGAGAAAGGGAAAAAGAGTCAGAGGTCTAGCTGAGTTACTCTTTCTTGTTATGAAAAAGAATTTTTAAAATTGCACAAAAAATAGTGAAAAGCTTCATTGTGGAGCTGCAGAGATGAAAGTACAAAGTTATTTATTTTTCTGGATTCTGAGTATTAGTATCAAAACCAGATTTTCAAATTTTTATGTAGATTTATGAAAGAAATGACCCAACACAGCTTAATCCAAAAATATTCTGCCATAAATCCTCTACTTCCACATCAAGATTGCAATGTAACATATTCAAAACTGCACTCTTCACACTTGCTGCCTCTCCCTCCCCTCCTTCAGGACTACTCATTTCGCGAGCTATGCTGTTCCCTAATCTACAAAAGCACAAATGTTTACAAAGCTGCAAGGCACATGGTATCAGTGAACCGAGTAATCTCCAATCAGTCCCCAGAGGAAAAAAGTTATCCTTGAGCCACAGCAGATTCCCCAGTCCAGTACCTTTGCCCGAACACATAAGTCACCACAGAGCAGAGGGACAGGATACGCAGGTGGAAACAGCCAGGAAGGAGCTGGACTGTTGATGGGACCTACTTTGTCCACAGCAATCCAGTTCAAACGATCATCAAAGCTACTGTCCAAGTACATCCAACTGTCGATGGATGTTGCAAAGAATTGATTTGTCACTATAGGACAAACTGTTGGGCACCAAAACCAGATAATTCTTTTTGGCCATAGGTACCTGTCCAGGTACCTGAGCACGGCCCTGGTGATACTTCCCTGAACAGTGGCATCTCCCACACAGGTCCTTCAAAGTCTCCAAAAATTCACCAGTCAGACTAGAATTCTTGGGAGGAACGTAAGGGACACAGTCAGAAAGCTTGCACGGTGGCATCAGCCGTATACAACTGTTAAAATTTGCTCTGAGCTAGTTAGTTGATAAGCTCTACCAGGAACAGGAATGTAGAAAAATCAGTTTCTATAACAGCCAAATGCTGTAATGTCCTCCTCTATCATTTTTTTTTCCCCATCATCATCTTATTCTTGATGATGATAAAAGTGTTCAAGTAAGATGAATAAAGAGCTACTCCAGATAAGAAAATAAAGTAGGCATTTGCTATGGAAGAGTCTCATGGTCAAGTCAGATAAATTAGGACAGGAATTACTTCATTCAACAAATAATGCCAAGTACAGTAATTAAGAACTCTTTATTGCCAGCTGGGATATCTTAGACAGAATCAGATTTCTAAATGCTGTAATAGGGAAACATCCATCTTTCTTCAGACTTCTCCCCAGCCAGACAAGCGGACCAAGTTGCACATCTCGGATGTGGAAAAAAAGTATTTATATAAAACCCTAGAACTACTAAGTGAGGTGAAACAGAAAATTCCAGTATAAACCCAAACTACCATAAACTCACTGCTTTTACTTCTCTCTTCCTGCGAAAAAGAGAAATATCCAATTGCTGGCCTGGTATTTCTAAAATACATATAACTTTTGTACTTTGGACCCAAATCGCACAGCAAGTGTTTGACAACATTTTGAACATATTATTCTCTAAATATGAGAGAGCACTTCCAGCAACTCCAATGTTTTTATGTGACAAGTCCCTCTGAGAAATCACTGAACTGACTTGACAGGTTTCTAAAATAAACTGTAATATTCAGAGACTAGTTCGGTCACTGCAGCGAAAGAATATTTTCCAGTAAGAGAAACCCTAAAAAAGTGGGGAGGAAACAACACTATTTGTCATAAAAAACTTCCAAGCTAATGCAAAACATCTACTGTACAAACATACTTCTGTTCACACAGGATTTTTCACTGAAAATGGCACTGAGAATGAAGGGCTATAACATACGTAATTTAAAATTTCCTAATTTCGCATAAGATAACTAGAAATTAAATACTATGGAAAAATGGTTAATTGAAATGAAAGTTCTGTAAATGTAAATTTTTAACAGCATCTACCATCATAAAACTTCACTTACATTTTAAAAATTGAGGTGATGAAGACTTTTCAAAACTCACAAAGCCATAGTAAACTGTGTGTAGCTTAAAAATACAGTATAATGTTACTTCAGGACAGCAAGTTTGCCTAATGTTCTGAGGCTTTATCATATCATTAAGGAAAAAAAGCTAGATGCCAGAGCCTTCTAAGGTCAAATGTAAGTAAATATCTAGATTTATGAATTTAGGCCATATCCTGAGTATAACACAAAAATATTCTTCAGTATGTTGACAGCACAGTATTAATACTGACTTTTTTTCATTAACTCATTGAATTAATTTGATCTATAACAAACCAGGTTGTAAATGCAAAGATTACATGAAATGGCTTGGCAACAAAACACATCGGGAAACAGAACACAGGAATAAATAGGCATCCTGTTTCTCAGTCAAGGATTCTAGAACTGCAAACCGGAAAACCCAACATGGTCAAGACAAGGTCAGAAAATACATTCTACCATAAACCTGAAAGACTAACGTCTGATTTTTTCACAATGTATCTATCCTGTACCCCAGAATTTATCCCTGAAAAATGACTAGGTCATTCAAGTCTATGGACAAAATAAATACTATTTTAAAAGGTTATATTAAAACCAATATGCTGGTAGCCAAACTGCAGCATAAAGACCAAATCTCAGGGGGATTTAAAATACAATTATCAGAGGTCCCTGCGTGAAGGGTAGAAATAAAAGTAGAATTCAAACCAAAGTCATTTTGCTGTCACCCTCAACACAACTATAACACATACATGCAACATAAATGATATAAGTTTTATTACTTTTTACTATATAGTTTTGATTCAAATTGGAACAGAAGTGCTAAATTTCACAACACTCAAAGAAAAATATATTAATAACAAGTCAAGGAAAAAACCCCAACCAAACCAGTTATAAAACTAACAATTTTAAAGACAGAAAAAACATTCTTCAAAAAAAAAAAAAAAAGGTTTAAAATAAAACTATACTAGTTTTACTTTCTTCTGTTTTTTCCAGGAGGCAACTTTTCCCTCTCACTTCACTAATATTCTGCAGTACAGTATTATTTAGCAATTTCTACCAAAGTCTGTCAAACTAGAAAAGGCAAGGCCACCTTCAGGAAGTTTCCAAGTTTCCGAACTTCAGATCAAGAATAATACTAATTTCTGAGTCCTCTGATAGTCTTCTTTCATTCTCTTGGATAGCCTTATTTCATTCTCCCTCCGAAACCTCCATCAATCTCAAATGGGCAAGACTAACTTTAGAGTTTTCCAAGTAGTCTTGTATCAAGACCACATCCAATCTTTAAAATACGTGGATTCCATTAACTTTTTTTTAGCTGACACAGGAAGGAGTTAAGGCAAATGGCTGCAACTGAATAAGCATATATGACTTACTATAAAATGCCTTCTTGAAGTGATTTGAGAGACACAATGCTGATACATGCAGCTTAGGAACTGCCAAACATCTCCTTCCCAGTGTTACAGCAGCTGCACGCTGGAAGACGTGTTTCCATCACAGCCACACCAGGTAGGGACTGTTAAGGATTTAGCGATGTTTCCCTCTTCCTTCCCACAAGTGCCACTAAATTGCCCTGTGCCTGTGAAAAACAGAGCCTACCCACATTTGCAAGGAAAACACTGTCAAAACAAACCTGAAAACTACAACTGTCATTCTCAACTGTTTATATTCGTGGGAATGGGTTTCTTTAAAGTTAGTAGAGAACCTCAACATATTCAACCACAAGAAATGTGGCTTGTTATTTCACCATTCTAAAATCCTGCCAACGACATTTCTTGCTCTATAAGTAGCCTACTGGCACCATTCCTACAGAAGACCAACCTACTGAACTACAGCATGGCTTCAGCTCAGGGTCACAAGTTGTTCTGACACCAGCAGCTGACCTAGAAGGGTGTCTGACATCAGAGACATTGAATAACAGCTTCTCAAATGGCAGGAGACTGAAAAGGTTACAAATTCTGTATGCCTTGGCTAAGAAATATCTTTTTGCAGCTGCAAGGGAGAAAAGATGACCTGAACATAGAGAAAAAAGATGAATCCTTGCAGACAAGGAATGGGCAGGGAACACAGACAGTCCTGCACTGTACACATGAAGAAGACATTATCAGTCATCTCTCGAATTGAATTAAACTACACAACCACTACAGAAATTTTAGGAACAGCTAAAATAAATTTGAAATAGTAACAAATGCAACAGAAACAATCAATCTTCTTTGGGACAAAGACTGAAATGTCAGACTATTTTTTTACTCAATGAATATTCCAGACTACCAAAGCCTGAAGATGCTGTTTTGATCTGCATTCTTCTGCAGAATGGATTAAAAAAGAAATCACATTTCTCAACATCTGGTGAAAGATCAGGTTTCCAAGGAGATGAAGTCTGGGCCTTGGATAAGTAGCCTTACTGCATTTTTCCAACAAATTGAGGTAAAAAAAACCCACAGGTGTAATATGCAGTTCATGCCAGCAAGCTATTCACCTCAATACTCATCTCATGCAATGTAAAGTTCAATTAAATATACACCACAGGTTATTTGACAATATTTGAAGTGATTAAATGCAGATACAAACAATTTGATAATTACAACTGGGATCTCTTCCTCCCACAAAAAAAAAAAAAAAGATTGCAAACAAAACTTAAACAGGCTTTCCAGATAACTGAGTACGCTAACCCTGAAGAAGAAAAGCATTCTTATTTTCTAAGCGCATCATCCTGTGCTCTGTTTCAGCGTTCTTGAGTTTCACCTACAGAACACCACAGGACTACGCAAAAGTTATCAGTCTGCACATGATCTAACTAAACCTGAAGCATATTTACTACTGCAATGCAAGACCACCACATACATATATATACACACACATATATGTACACACACAAAACAGGCAGAGTATACCTCTGCTTTACTTTTTTAGTTCACTATCTAAAACATACAGCAACACTTACAACGACTGAAGGACCCAGACTGAAAGCACTTTTGCCGCTTTTGAAAATGCCATAAAACACCTTATTTGCATGTTCATGCACCTCTAAAACACAGACCCTAATTTCTATGTGCTGATCTAGCAGAGCTTTCAACAACTGAGTGCAAAAGTTGGTGCTGAGTTCCAGTCAGGATCACCTCAACTACTACCATTTATCAAAACCAATTCTTTTTAGTCTGAAGTTTTCTAAGCAAGATGACAGCCAAAAATGAAAGATTCAAACCATGTTTAATATATTAGAGAAACCTTAAGTATTCTTTGCATTCTGTAAACTTACTGAGAAGGAAGCTACGCACACTTAAAAATATGTATTTATTTTGGGCTTCTCTTTGCAATCATTTGCCTATTACATGCCTTTACACATCTTTTCTTGAAGACAACTAACTCCAGGGAACAAGTCTTCTAATACTTTGGCATACAGGTAGCTGCTTTTCACTGCTCTTCCGCTCTCTTTCAAAAGCAGAATAATGGACAAACATGATAAAGATTAAAAATAAAACCATGAAAGATACAGAACCAAAAAAGAATGCCACTAAGGGATGCTCCAAATTCACTTTGTTTTACTTAACATATTCCTTCATATTTTCCTGCACCTCCTGTCAAAGCGTAACAACGCAGACAAAGGCCTCGGTGCTGAAAACAGCTTAAAACACTGAATTTGAGCATGAAAATAGCACTTCTGTATTCATCTAAATTAATTAACCTACACGTCTCTTGGTATTTCCAGCATGCTTGATATCAATTCACTCTGAAAAGCGTTCTTACTCATCTGCAGCACGCAGGCTGTCGCTATCACATTAGGTCTCAGCTTTGTCATCATAGTCTTGCACAGTGTTAAGGAACTGTGTGTAACTTCAAGCTCTGTCAAATAAATCCAATGAATGTTCACTTGTTCCTAGTCCTGGTTTCCCAAAAGAATCTTTGAGAGCAGGTATTTGAAAGGGGGGGGGGG
>Ga0065711_1001953_pt1 | contig 40985 bp, 15 predicted proteins | sample Hoacrofraction12_FD_59098 | JGI IMG/M metagenome (GOLD analysis project Ga0065711, IMG submission 59098) | Hoatzin crop microbial communities from Cojedes, Venezuela - Epithelial fraction 12 v2 (version 2) | ecosystem: Host-associated > Birds > Digestive system > Esophagus > Crop | place...
TTTTTTTTTTTTTTTTTTTTAGCAATCTCATTTTAATAGGATTTTCTGGTTTTGTTTACTTGAGAAACATGATGACGTATGGGGCAGGAATGACTAGGAAATTAAATCTGTACTGTCTGTTGCCATGTGCTAGATCTTAGCATGCTTGTTAGCCGTGCAACTGTACAAGAGCAGTATCATGCTCTGAAAGTGATTCTAGGACTTGGAAATACCTCACAGCGTGCCGTGAGATAACGTCTTCCTTCGCCCATCCTTTCCTCCCCACCCCAGCCTTGCTCCTCAACATCATGACTTGAACATGGTCTGGGTCTGGTTTCTACAGTATGTCTAGTGAAGAAGGTCCCAATCAACCAATAATAATAGTGGATAATTTAGCTCTACAATGTTATAAATAGAAACTAAAAAGTAGTTTGATGCTGCTGCACTTACTTGAAACAAGCTCTGATATCAAGTGAGGATTCAATACACGAGAGGTGCAGAATTCAGCTTTTGGGAGAAAGTTAGTTTTATTACTGGTTTGATTCCAGTATAATTGTGGTGGTTTTTTTTATTTACCCAAGAGCAGAATTTAAATACCTTATATGTGGTTTAAGTTTCGTCTTACCTTAGATAAAAGGTTTCAGAAAATAATGGTAAAGTTAATATGATTAAGAATCTTAAAATACTTTCCAAGAATAATGCATAATCCACCTGGATGTCTTGCTTTTTGTTGAAATCTGTATGACCAAATACAGAAAAAACAAGTTCAGCAGAACCAGGAATTACTTGTTCGACAGAACTGGAGAGTGAGGACATAGGGAGAGTAATCTTGTATCAGTCCATTTAGCAGAGCTGCAGGAGGGTTCTGAGCTCTCGTGCCATGAGGATTGAAGACATCACTGTCTAGAGCTAAGCTCCCATAGAGAACTACTTTTGCGGAATAGCCAGCAGAACGGAGAGCGTGCTCGGCTGCCGTAGGGCAACCAGGGGAGGGCATCTGTGCCTTCCACTCCACCGCTAAACCCAACGGGCTGCCTGGGAGCACACAGCTCAAAGAAACAGCTTGGGCGGTTTAGGATGTTGGCTCCTCCTCCCCGCTTTTTGTCCGTGTGTCCCTGCATGTCGGTGGTTGCACTCCGCTGTCTACCATAGAAGCACTTCCCTGGAGGGGAAAGCAGGCTTTGAGCATCCCTGCTAAAGCTGGAGAGAAGAGAGATAGCCTGCTGAACTACTGTAGGTGATCTGTTTTGAAAGACGAAAGACTCCTGTATGACATGAAATTATATTACGTGTGAATTTTAAAAGATGAAACAGCTCCTTCGTTTTGAATCCTTACTTACATGAAATGTACATGATACTGAAAAGACTGAATTCAATTTCACAGTATTGATGTGTACAGAATAGCTAATTCTTTTCAGCTATTTCTTACCTGCACTGCAGTAAAATATGTTTCCTTCGACCTTTAAAAAAAATTATCATTTTCTGTATTGGTAGCTAATGTATCATTTTCCCAAATAAATTTAGCAGTTATTCCATCGTCTAGGCTTCCACTTGTGAAAGTTGACTCCCATTAGCCACTCCTCCATAATGGCTTGTGGGAGACTGAACAGAAAACCAAACTACTGCAGCCATTCTTCAGTCTCATAAAATGATTAAAGGTGATGTAAAAGGACTCATTACAATTAAAAACATTAGGATCATTAAAAAGCCATTAAACCACCTCACTCCTCTGATTTATTTTAAAATAACCTTATTTGGTCACGGTTTTAAAGTCACAGAATGCCATCTTTTGCCTCTAATTGTTGGCAGTGCACCCACCATGCAGCAGAAGATGTTCCTGATGGATCCACTCTTTGTAAGATTGCTTTGAAGTGAATTCTTCAGCCTTTGCAGGTCCTGCTACTGCAGTCGCTGTGGCCATGTGCTGAAGTTCAAACATGAATAGATCAATTGAAATCTGCACAACTGGTTGCCTACGTAAAGACTAATGTTCAGGGTATCAGGACCTATTCAAGTAACCCACACTGAATTTTACTATTACCTTAATGAATCATATTTAATTCCAAGTGCTTTGCTTACAAATGACATCAGAATTTTAAGCAGTATTTCTGAAAAAGCTACAATTGAGATGCTTTGAAGCATACTGTAGCTCCTACAAAAAACAGATTTTCTTTAACCCAACACAGCAATGGAAATCCCAGGCCATGGGAACAACAAAGAGAGACCTTTATCACAGTTCTGGTTTGATCTTGGCCCTTAGTACTTAATGACTCGTACATATGATTAACTCTAAATATAGCTGCTGTCCTGTGGAGTTCATTGAAGCTATTCGTGTACTTAATAAGCAAGCATATTTATACTTTTTATGTGGAGAACTAGACTTTTCAAAAGGGCTTTTTATCTTTATGTAAAGGCTTTTAATTTCGGCAAACAAGAATTAGAAAAAAAATCTCGTTTCCTTTTCTCAAAGGAGACTACTAGTACTTTGGAAAAAATATTGAAAATTAGTGAAAATTAATTATTTTGGAAAGTCTGTGCTCAGATTACTGACGGAGCTGTCAGGCATACCGAGAGGAATAACCCCAACCTATCTGCTCTTATAAACATTTTCTGATGAACATGTGTATCAGTTGTTAATTTTGAAAAGCATGTCTTCAGAAAAAAGAGTGACTTAAAAAAAGGCAAGAGGAGTTTCACAAAATATTCTCTTGAAAAATCCTGTGGATTGTAAAAGTGTAATTTAAAAAGTCCTAAATAAAAAACCCCCACCACGTTTCCATGACTATCTCCAACTTGCCTCCCAGGCTGTCCCACTGAGTGCACTGCTCTGCGTAGTACACCTCGTTAGTATAACCAGGAGTAGGCGTTAATCCAGGACAGCCACATGTAAGGCTGCTTGGCTGGGCGCCGCGCGGTTCTTTGTGATGGGCTACACTTCCCCAGTTTATGATGGGCTGTAAAAGGGCGAGTCGACGTTCACCCTCATCCTATCCAAAAGTTCCAGGTCCCTAAGTACATCACTCCCCCAGCAATCAGTTTGTAGTGTACGCCTCAGGCTTTAGGAACAAGGTATTTGAGAAATATTTCTTCGAAAGGTGACAGATGCTTAAGCCCGTTCTGTAGGTGTCTAATCCTTTCCCTCTTATGAAGACAATTTTTAATTACATGTATTGCACCTGATGCTGTGCATTAGTGTTTTCTTTTAAGCTACAGTTTTCTACTTAGCAACATGCAGCACTGCTTTTTCGAATCTACTTCCAAAGTTTTCTGCATTGTGACTATGTTAAAGCATCAAAATTGATCAGTCATCTCAAAACTAACTCATCATTTTGAATCGTACGTTGTAATATGGACTGAGCTTTACATTCTAAATGTTTTCCTGTAAATTCTTCTGACAATTGCTGTCAAGAAAATGAGGAGTGGATGTGGTCCTGTTTTAAATTAAGGAATTCAGTACAAGCTAGGTGCTTGGCTAATATGGCTGAAGGGAGAGAGAATACTTCTCAGCGAAGTGCAGAGGTTGGACTATCCAGCCAACAGCTGCTAACTGCAGTTTTCCATCCAAGTATCTCTAGATGTATGTTCCTATCGGTGCATTTGGGAATCAAAAGGTCACTGAGAGGCTGTAACTCTAGCATTCAGTAGTGGAAGGAAGTCTTTTCACTGTTGAAAGGGAATGTGTCAGAGGAGCTGTGCTTGTGGAATACTTGACGGAAGGTCTGCAGGTGTGCTGCTCTTGTTCCATAGAGCAAGTAGCAGGGGTTTAATAGGAAGCTCTTCTTTCATGTGCTTTGTACACCGTGATCCTAATAGGACATAGGGCCTAATTCCTGGGTGCTTCCCTAATGTTCCTCAAGCATGCTGGAAAAACTAGATGAAAAAGTAAGGTGTGAGGCTCGTTGTTAAGGGTAAGTTCTAGAAGAATTCACCCATGTAAAGCAGTGCAGGATAGGCTCAGATCTAACGTGTGGGGGATTCTGCCAGATGACTTCAACCTGAAGCTGGTGCCTGGCAGTTTTCTGTACTATCTGCTTTACTTTCTGTAAAAAGTCAAGCACACTATTACTTTTCCTTCCTAATGTTGTGCCTTCTGCATAATTTTGCTCTTCTCTTCCTGTAGGTCATTGGACTTGACCTGTAAATCTACTGCAAGCAATGAGATAGGAAGATAACTGCCATGGGTAAGTGCTTCTTAAAACAAAAGCTACATGTCAATCATTTACTACCAAGGAATCGAATAGAAATTTTTTGTCAAGTGTCGCTATAGTGAGAATTCATGCCATGCTACTGATAAAGCTGTCATTTCACTATGAAATGCTTCTGGCTGGAGCTGTGGTTGAAACATGATTCTGTACAATATTGAATATATATATTTTAATACCACTTCTTTCATATGCTTACGTTTTCTAGCTACTGAATAACCACGTATGGTAGTTAATGTCCCAATCAACTGAATGCCAACTGCTGGTTGGGCTTGTTGTGTTCACATTGTAACACAAATTCATTTCGAGATGTCATTGTCCTCATGACTGCGCTGCTGGAATTGGGATGGCCTGGGGCTAATTCCATGTTCAGTAACAGAAATTCTCACACATTTAAATCTGAGATTTGCGGGGGCGGAAATTAAACCAGAATACAAGAGAGGAATGTAAAGCTGAACCTGCCTGAGCAGTGCTCAGATTTGTCCTTTTTTAAAGCTACTGCTGTTTTGCAATATGAGGATGAGTGAGTAAAAAGCCCTGGTGTGGTGACACCCTGGTAACATCCACATTGTATGTGTCGAAGACGCCCGTGGAAGAGACAGGTAGCTTTATAAAGATTAAACTTTATAAAGATTGAACCTAGTAAAAAGAAGCATGATGACATATAGAAAACCTGGTTGAATCTCCTTTCAGCTGGTGACCCAGGAGTATAAAGCCATACAGCCTCTTACATTTTAGAGCAGGGGTCCTCTTCAGGGAGCAGTCGGCAAATGTTTTGCTTCATTTCAGGGCTCTGTTTCCATCTATCCAGAGATGCTCAGTTTGGAAGTGGCAAACAGCCTGTTTTTCCTGTGAATTTTATTTATAGCATATCAGAATAATCCACAATCTTTTGTCAGTATTACAGTATAGTATTAGATAATAGTATTTAAGTTTGAGAGTAAAACTACAATACTGTTCCTGCAAAAGAATTTAGCTCTCCTTCTCCATTCTGCAGAATTGTCCCTGGCTCTCATCATTAATAGCATTTGCTATAATAAATTAGAGAGAAAAAGACAGATCAAGGAGTATGTTTTCACTGGGCATGTTAGTTGTTCCTTTGACTGATAAGGCTAATGGATTATTTTTTTGCAAGACTGCCACATGAAAAATTGATGCACTTTGTAACAATTGATATTAAGCACCTCTTCTGCCCTTCATGAAAATTAAAGTAGCTGCTTTTCCTGTGCCCAGCAGAGTGCAAGATGGGAAAATTTAAAGATTTATTTTTATGCTAACTTGTGTCAGTGTACTGGAGGAATAGATGCAGGATCATAAATGGCGTAGTCGTAAAGGTGAGGTCCTAATTTACTTCCTAGTTTTATTTCAGCTTAGTTTTCTATTGCCAATAGGCATAAAAGTTACTGAGTTATACTACATTCACCTCACGCTGGTCTTCTATCAAACAGAATATTGGTGGAACACCTCCACGGAGCTCTCTACATGAAATTGTCCTTTTGTACGTCTCATAATCGGCTGCAATGTGACCAAGCATCTGGTGGTGACAAGCAGACGTCTTTGATTTATTGGCTAATATCACTGCTTGTTAGTGGATGGTTGAGCAGGAGACTAAAAGAGCATAAAATCAGAGAGAATAAATTATGAAGGCATCGAACTGTGGCATTATAAATCCCTCCTTGTCACAGCTGTGACATCTCCCAGGAAATGTGGGATGAGAGACACATTCCTTCTTCAAAGACAGTGGCCACTGTCTTCTGATTTTGAATAAAATAAAAAAACAAACAGCCTAAATCCACCAACATCTTACCTAAAGGGGTAGTGTTTTCTCCTGCGTTAAGCAATCTGCATCAAAACATTGCATCTGCTTGGAAACTGAGTTTATTAGCATCTAATTCAGAAGTTTGGGGAATCTGAAGGATGCTGGGGGTGAGAGGGATACCTCTACTGTGAGTGGAGCTCTGTGGTTTCCTTTAAATGCTGGTTACAAATTGGATCAGAACCTGCACTAGAAAAGCCAGGCTTAAGGTTCTTCTTCAGCATTAGTAGTCTTGCTAAGCAGGAGCGTATGCATGGTCCCTGTTGTGCAGAATGGTTCCCAGTGCCTTGTCCCAGCTAATGCATGGATAAGAGGGGAATTAGCTTTCCAGTCGGTGGGATCTTCTGTTTTACAAACAGCGTATAGGTAACGAAGACGTTCAGGTCTAGTCTGCATTGCAGAGATTCTTTGTGGACTTGACAGGAGGATCGTAATGGGATAGGTGTGCAAACACACGACAAAAAAGTCTCAGCTTTTAAGAGTCTGTAGCAGTCTTAAATGCACTCGCCGTTTTTTATCCCTTCTTAAATAGTGAGTACCTACCAAATTAAACAGTGTATGTGGCTGAACGTGTTTCTGACAGTCCCTCGGGACAGAAATCCAATCGATCGTGACTATTATTTGTCACTGACAATTATTTTGAGCTGCAGAGCGGTGATAATTGTGACTACTCATAATGTCAAATAAATATTTTGTATATGTTTATTCACTACATCAACCAGAAGCATGAAAGGAAGATACTATTTCACTCCTGTGCAGTGAAGAGAGGTTAAACAGACTAATGGCAACAAGCCATGCCGTGACTCAGCAGGCAGCCAGTGAAGAGTTGTAATACCTTCAAGGAATAGATATGGTCATTAACATACGTAATTGACAGTTTTGTGTTCAAATATTTATGTAAATATTTTGTCCTTAAGTGATGGAATGAGAACCAATTTGAATGGGCAAGTAAGAAAGTTTGTGTATGGTTCTAGTGACAAAGTTGAATTTTACTGTTTCAATTAAAATCCCGTGGGAGTTCTTGCAAAGTTTCCTTTTACCTATTCAATGTTAGATAAGCTGTAGCCATAATGAGGACATATTCCTTGTACTTTTAATGAGCAACACCGGTAACTGGTTATGACTTACTGAGAAGTAAAAGGAAACTTTTAAGGGTGCCCATTGGAACTATTTTGCTGCTGCGGTTATCTGAGGGTATTAGCCTTGAGCAGATTCTGGGAACAGCAGAAAGAGGCTGCACAATTAAAAAGGCAGCAACGAGCCAGGTAGTAGCTCTTAGCAAAGGGAAAGAGGAGCCCAGGCTAATGACAGGAGACCCTCAGGCAGAAGTAAGCCAATATGGTTCTACATAGCTGTTACATCAGGATGCCCTAAAACCATTTGTTCAGGGATTTCAGTTTACAAGGGGAGAAAACAAGATTTCTCCGAAGAAGGGGTTTGTGGGGTTTTTAACTATTTGCTAATGATCAGGGAGAAAGTCCTCATAATAGTCATAATCAAAAATCTAGTCTAAAGATATTTGATCTGTAACATCACAGGTAATAAAATTTATCTCGCACTAAGAGAAATGTGGACTGAGGGCTTGATAAGAGACACTTGCAAAGGGCGAAGTCATGAAGCTGAGTGTTTCAATATATTTCTCTGAGTAGTCTTTTTTAATTTTAAAATCTTTTTTTGAGTGAGAGCTGTTCTGCCTAATGGATTTGAATGTACTGAATAGATTTGAAAGGATTTCCTTCATGTTCACTCTATTGCTGAAGCAGTTCAGCCTGTTTCTGCTTGAAGTTACAAAATGAAACAAAGAGTAAAATCTCCATAAAATATGCACACAAGTTTTAATAATGAGTTCCAAAAATCTCTCCTATAAATAAGAACCGCTGATCAAATCCTTGTGTGGATTTTCAGTAAGAAGAAAAGCATGACACCTTCAGATAGAATTCGGCTGTTTGTTAGACAGTACCTGTGTGTCAGTCAAAACGTTTTTGACAGTGAAAGACATTTAAAAGCCACAAATACGCAGAAACTTGAAAGACAAATTAGATGGAAGACAGTCTATTAATAGAAAACATAAAAATAAATGCCAGCCAAAACAAGTGCTTCATTCAGAGCATTCAAAAAATCAACTTGTCAAAATTGTCACAGGCATCAGGATCTTACTGAATAGACTTTACTTTCTCTAAAGTGTTGCTTCTCGTAATAGCAAAAATAAGGGGAAAAACACCTTAAAATAACTTAGGTAGAGGGAAATGAATATATCTAAGAGATGAGACTTTAATTGCCAAGATGTGCTACTTCAGAAAGAAGAGAGATCTTGCGTTTCAGAGCATGGAACTCAGGAGATCTGACCTTAGGGCGCCGTCCCACCAAAGACTGCGGATAACCTGCGCCGGGCACTCCGCTCTTCCTTGGTTCACCAGCCGTACAATGGGAATGTCAACGCCATTATCACTTGATGCAAATTTATTTTTGGTTTTACCCTCTCTACAGCCATTTGCTGTTTGATGCAAATGTGATTCGCAACGAAATTACAGCTCCGCTTGTATTCTTCAGCTGGTTTAGGTCTTCTAAATGCTGTGTGATTTAGCACTTTTAAAATTAATGGTTTGAAATGCACGTTCACTGGAAGGTCTTCAAACAGTTAAAAGGAGCAATAGTTGATTTTAAACAAAATACATACTTTACTTAGACATCTAGTTGTTTGTTTTGAAGTATTAGAAAGAAATTCTGCTTACTTATAGGGAATGAAGAGAATGTATGTTTCTGAAGTTCAAAGCTAATCAATATTTACTTTGTCTTGAGAATTCTAACCTGGTTTGTTATCTGGAGATAACAATGTTGTTTTATCCAGACAATTAGTCTTCATTATCTGTTCCTGATCAGATGATATTTTCCAAAGGTGTCCGTAAAGAGGTGGAGATGATACAAACAGCTAACTCCATGGCGAATATTAAAATTTTGATTTAATCACCTTGGAGAGCCTGAGTTGAGCTGTCAGAGTGCCTGAGCTGACCATGTCTCAGAGCCTGAAGGGAAAATAGGATGTGAACCGAGGTTCACAGTATTCCACCTCGGTGCCCGTTGTCACGTGCTGCAGATACTCAGTTTATGTAAAACCTTAAAGTTTCAAGGAGCCAGAAAGAAACTGTAAATGTTTGTTCTAATATGTAATGAGGAGGTGGAAAAACTCCTAAAATCGTTACATGAGTAGATTTCCAGTCAAAACCAGAAAGAAATTTGTGCTACGTTAGGCAATACTTTGGTTATTGAATTATTTGTAGGACGCCTCAGAAAATGTTATTTAGTTCTTGATTCTAAGTGGGGAATTCTCAGCTTTTGCTTCCTTTTTTTTTTTTGTCTTACTACAGCTATGTCTGTGCTTTCCAAGTGATGTATACGTGTGTATTCTTATTTCATATCTCGTTGTTTCAGCGAGTGGCATCCCATGATGTGGAAAGAGAGACCTCTTAATAGCTGTGTGGACAGCTCTCAGGTTTTGTGTGTTTAAAGTCTGTAAGTCACCCTCTCAGTACTGATCTCATATTAATTTTTTTTTGCCTTTAATTACTATTTTCACACGCCGTGAATAAAAAAATCTGAATCACAATGTAGCTAGTGGAGAGATGCTTTTCCAGCGGGCAGCTCACAGCAGAAATCCGCTTCGGGACGCTGGGAGTTGTTCTCTGAAGCAGTGTGTCTCCGCTGACTGCGTGCGGTGTCTAGAGCCCAGCCTTCCCCTCCACTGGCACGCTGCTGCAGTGCACAGCACCGTCGATGTTTGCTACCTAAATTTCAGTGTTAGACGTGATTCTGTTCTTCACAGTTGCTCAAAGTGAATGAAACGTCCTGCGAAATAAGAGTGGTGGCGTATTATGCTGAGGTAGCACGAAGTGGCTGCTCTTCTGCTGAACAGTTAGAGCTTTGGAGAAAGCACGTTGACTCGCGTTGTCCCAGACAGTTGGCCAGCTGCAGTTGCTTCTGCTTCAAGCAACGGCAAGCTCTCCCCCGAAGTGCTGGTTGGTAGGATTCGTTAGTGGCTCAGCATCCATCCGACCACACATACAAGTGGAAATCAAATCCCAGAAGCGCAAAGACCTACATCAACGGGAAAAAGTATTTCTGCACTGCCAGGCCCCTTGCCCTGGACAGGGTTGTTGGGGAGACTGTTCGAATATACAGGCAGATACCGGCTTGCTTTTCAAATCAGAGGGAAGGCTCCATACCAGGAGAAAACTTTCGCCGTCAAGTATTAGTCACTTTTCAGCGTCTTTGCAATTAAAACATTACTATTGCAAAGTCCTGGAGGCTTAGGAATAGACATTTCTGGTATACTCGAGTGAATGCGAGTGTGACCATGTGCAGCCATGTGTGGTGAATCTGTCAGGGCTAGCAGCAGGAACTTTGAGAAGAGTTCTCCATCAGTAAACCTGTTTGATAGCTCAGGGTCTTTGAATTGTTATTATAAGTGGCATCCAGTAGGGCTGCTGCAGTTCAGGGTCTGTCAGATTCCCCCCTGCCATGCATCCCTAGGGATTTATTATAATTCAGCTTTTCCAAGCTATGTTGGGGCTAAAACTATAGCCAACAGCTTGTCAGCACAGACACGATTTTATTTTTCTCCCCCGGATGATCCGATGACTTAGTTTAAGATTGGAGAGAGTGAGGATCGAGGCAGTACGTGTATCCTCTGCGTACTGGCGTACACTGAGGTGAGAAACATTAACAGCAATTAATAAGAATGAACATTGCTTTTCCGTGAGAAAGGAGGCCTTTCACCATGAAAGCAGAGCAGCAGCAGGGAATGGGTGGGGCGCAGCAAATCCAAAACAGGCTGCATAAAGGAATTCATTTCTTCAGAGAAAATACACTTTTGGAAGGTTATTTCTGTATGACTCAAATATTTGGAAGAACTACTATTTTTGAATTTGCATCTCACTTCAAAAAAATTACTATTATCATATTTACCAGCCTTTTCGGCACACAAACAGGCTGCTCTCACTTACGTATGGAATTTAGAAGCCCCACAGTGGCAAAGTTTTGGGCTTTCTGGCTTTAAGACTGGTTGCAGAGGGAAACAGTAACAGGGCCTGAAGATCAGACAGCCCAAAAGCAATGTGGTTGCGTTGCTGAGCTGACACCTGGTCGGGCAGGGGAGATACGGATCCCCTTTACTGACAGCAGGAATAGTAGCAAAGCCAGGTTTACATATTGTAGGTAGAGCTGGTGGCTACTTACACTGTTCTTGCACTTGGCACAGCAGATTTCAGAATATTTTACTGTAACTGCCGAGTGCCTTTCTGAGCGCACTTCTGCAGTTGTACGAAAATTAAGATAAATGTTGCATATTTTTTTGGTGATCGCTCTGCCTCAGGGATTCGTACCAAAATGTGCTGAGTACTACAGGCTGCTGAAAGAGTAAATGCACGTGTAGAGATTTTTAGTCTCATGAACTTTCTAAGGTATGGGGTATGTTGATACAGAGAGCCCTGTGACATTAGGGGAAATTTCTAGTTCTGAATGAGTAAGGAGCTGGTTTAGTTACTAGGGTGTTAAATCCTATCGCTACTTCGGGAACAGATAGTAACAGGAAGGGTTTTATTTGTTTGACATCCCTCTCACCTGCAAATAAGTGCTGCATACCAATTTCTGTAAGCTGTAATGGGCACTCAGAAAATAAAAAAAAAAAAAAATTAGACCTAAGAAAGCAAAAACACATGCTGGTGTATTATGAAAGAGCTGTGTCCTGAGTCCTGCAACGCTTTGTGTGTTCTTGTCAGCAGAAAGGTCTTCAGTCATATTGCATTTCAGTGACACGCTTTTGGTTGAGCAGGGCGCTTGAGGACAAGCATCCTACCTAAGTGCAAAATAGGATTAGACACTCCTTATCGAATCTTACTTTACTGGACAAGAACACCATTCATAACTCTGGTTATCTAGCCATTGCACTCAGAGTTTCTAGTACTTGTCCAACAATTGTTTGCTGCGTTTTAAAATTTGTTGCTTATTTTGTAGTTCCTATCTGTTTGATCTGTCCTACTCCAACTGCTTCAGCTATGGATACATATCCTGCGTGCTTGCTTAGGAGAGGCACGTGTGGGAGGCTGGCTGTGCGTGGGCTGTCTCTATAGGAATTTGGCTTATTCCTATTATGGCAGGGTGGTAAAGGGGCCCTGAGACTGAAATGGTCCCTACATCAAATTAAGCCTGTGACAGGATAGAGATATAGTCCAAACAGATCAAAGGTCTGCTTTTGACCTTCCCTGCCCAAGGCAAGCTCTCACCACACAAATAAATCCTAGATGAAAGAGTTTATTCAGCTGCTTAAATCAGGCTTCTTTAAATCCATCGTTCCCAACCCTTTCCAACTTATTGCAAGAGGTAAAACTTGTATTTCAACACTGCTACGGGCGATACAGACGGGTTAGTTTTTGTGTCATAGTGGCAGCCTGTCAGAGAGGGACTGCGATTCAGCGAGGGGGCATTCTGGTGGTCTTTGGTCCGAGTTCCGTTCGCTTGTTTGTTTCTGACGTAGATCAGAGAGAGCTTGTTTGATAATCTTAATAAATAAAGGTGACCTGTGAGTAAACGTGAAGAACTGTCCTTATCCTCTACGATTTCTATAGCACCTCTTTTCGTTGTCAGAACATGAAATCATCACTGTCTCTGTACTTTATTGCCAACGTAGTCTGGCCATAAAATAATAACTGGTAGAACAGCCTAGACTGAGCAGCTTGCTGACATGACTAAGCTTTTTCCAAACACCATATTTCAATTTTGTTTAGGTGTGTTGATATCACACTGTATTCAGCACAGTAGCTGCATTCTCCTCTGGAGCCAGTGAGCTTACCCCAAGAACAGCTAACTCCCAATACTTCTCCTTGGCACAGGAGCCTCCCGTATGGCACAGATCATCCTCTTGCATGGAAACCTGCTGCCGAGTCCAGACCTTGTTTTAGGTGTTCATTCTGCTGAAAGAACTTTGAGCCCAATGCATGGTCAAAGCACACATTGCCCAGATTCTGAAAAAAAACAACCAACGTATGTTATCTCTATATTCATTTACTTGTGTCATTCTTTTCCTTTTGGTGGGCCTTAGGTAGAGGTCCCTCCAGTTGCTTCTGTCCCCAGTTTTGGGGACAGAAAGCGACTGAAGTTAGCTGCAGTTGGTGAGGATCAGCACTGCTCCCGGCGTGGAGAAGCGAAGGGGCCGAGGCTGGCGGCCGCTGCGGAGCCGGCACCCCGGCAGCTCCTGCGAGCAGCGCGCCGGGCTCTGCGCTGGCAGCAGGCTGCGGGCAAGGAGCCTGCGCTCTCGAAAGGCTGCGTGGCGGTGCCTCTGGAGCCAAATGCTGCAGATCTCGTTGCTGCAATATTTGATTTGCGTTTTACACTATTGCAATCTGAAAGACGTTTCTGAAAACAAGGTGTCGAGTAGAACTAAAATGTAGTTTTTCAAACAGCTGAGGCATTTCTAGGGTGGTTATACCGGTAAACGTAAACATTGTCCTTTAGTTTGGCATTGCACAGCCTTGAAAGAGTTTAGAGACGGGGCTGGAGAATGTACGCTTATTGAGTAAAATAAATAAAGAAGTAAAATTAGCTGAGCCCTTCAGGATATAGTCTGAATTTGAGCCCTTTTTTTTTCATTTCAAAAAGATTTTCTGGACATTGAAAGCACCATCAAGAGTTTATGTTTGGGAAAAATGTGAATATTAAATTTTTTCCTTTTTTTGCTATTTAGACAGTTAGCATAGTGTTTGATAACAGTTTTACCAAATAGGTCTCTGCTGCAGCCGAGCAATGCATTTTATACTTATTTAAAAGTGCAGGATGGGCAATGTGCAATGGCTAGAGAATCTTCAGCTTTATTTAATCACTTCACTTTGCATTTGAAAAGTAATTCATCACGGAAAGTCAGTGGGGTATAGAGAGCACTAATTGCAGCAAAATATCAAGGACAGTTTTCCTCTGTCTTAATTAAACATTAATGAGTAAAGTTATTTGCAAATGCATGCTGCAGGGATGGACTTGTCTATCCAAGTTTTGTAAATACTGACACCGGGTGTCAGAATAAAACACCTTAATTGATTTATACAGAAATAGTTTAAAAAGAGTGCACCTGGAGTGACATTTCTCTAGCTTTTTATAGAGTAGTTTCCTGATGAATTATTTATAAAGAAACTTGGCCTGACCTATCTTAATTACACAAGTGATTGTTTCCAAACTAATCAATTTTGTAAGTGAAGTGAATTCTCTCCACTGTCAGTCCTCACTACTTTGAGAAGGAAACGGAATAAGAAATGCATCTTTTGATAGAAGTTCCTATTGTATCTATCAGTGGGCTGCCAATAGCATCCTTAGTGTTCCCAGCAAGCTCAACAAACTGCTACTTCCCATCTCAAGTTATCCAAGTATTAATGAGGATATAAGTAAGAAAGTAATAAGAAAGGCTGTGAAAAATCCAGTATCAATACCTAATTTTTAGTGCCTATCCATAGGGCATATCAAGTAAATAAAAATAACAGAGAATGAAGAGCCCAGATTGTTTAGTATTAAGAGGCTATTGGAATTGAAATGCTCCGTAACAGGTATTCAGTATTTCAGCAACATGCTAATAAGACAGGAAATTGTTCAAATCAAATAGTTTTCTCTTATTCTCTAAAAGTATAGCCTCTTTTATTTAATTAATATTTTATATTTAGGTAGCTATATATATATTTAGGTATATATATATTATATTTAGGTAGCTATATATATATTTTATATTTATCATGATCAATTCTTAAACTCAAAGCAAACAAAAAAGCCACCAACACCTGAAGCTTGTGAGTTAGTGGTTAGTTAGTTAACCCTGCAACCTCTGCAGCTTTCCATGAAGTTTTTTATAAGAGTTTATATCTTTCCTGTATCAGCCATAGATTGCTATTACGTATTCCTGAAATCAGTACTGCTAAAATGCTTTTCCTGTGTGTCCTACATTCACTGCATTCATCACATGTAGTTTAATTCCTCAAGACTCCAATTACACTTTGAAATCTTCCCCAACTTTCAAGAAAAAAACTCATCATCATGATTGACAAAGTGTTTGACAAAACAATTCTTGGAGTAATTTTCAGTGGTTCGCTGTCAGATTAGAAAAATGTGTCAGGTACTGTTCCAAAGAGTTAGGTGGGACAACTGCACATTTCCATTAGACACAGACAATAGAATTAAGAGTGACTATATTGCATTTATATGTGACAGCAGATATATACTTGGGGACATGATTAGAATTCAGAATGATCTTGAGATGCTTGGAAACAACTCCCCCAAATTGTTCCAAATTCACAATTTTAGATGCTGTGTTCTATACCCAAGCGTGGTGAATCAGCCTCCCAAACGAGCGTTGCAGAGTAACAGGGTAATGAACGGGTCTGTAGTAAAGGATACGGGACCGAGAATGGGGTTAGCAGGTGAAGATGGCTCAATACCAAATTTTTCTGAAAGAAGTTTCTGTCAGAGGGGAATGCATTAACAGGAAACTGTAAAAAAAACCCAAACCGAAACCCACATCAGGCAGGCTGTGCAATCTTGGTGCTACTGAGGCCTGTGGCAGAATACTGTGACTGATTTTGGGCACCACATTTTAAAACAAGAATGTGGACTAGAGCTAGAGTTTGGGGAAGAGAGATGTGAGGAAACTTCACTGAAAATGAGACGCTGAAAATCTTGGACTTTTTTTATTTTGGTCTGCATAGTGTGGAGGCTTCCGATGCACAATGGGCTGACGTGAAAGGAAAGGCAATAATCTGTTCTCTGCGGCTGTGGTAAAATGCGGAAAGAAATACTGAAGTGAAAATGTGGGAAGACACTTCTGGAGCCTTGGAGATATGAGAACAGATTTCCTGTAGGGGATGTACGGTCTCTAGCACTACAGCTTTGTACGAGCGGGTTAGGTGGTACCAGATGCTACTGGCTGCCGCTGGCCTCACGGCGTTTCAGAATGTCCCTTCCTACCTGGTTTCCCGTTGATTCTCCTAAGAAGTAACTTGGCAGATTATAGCGTTCCTCAGAGAACTTTGGTTCTTTTAAATTTCTGCAGGAGGACCTTAAAGTCTAGTGAATATTGTAGTTCCTATGAAATTTAGGACATAATGATGAATAAACAACTAGAAGCTGCAGTTTGTTCCTTTAGAGTCATTTCTATTCATAGAAAAGTAATGATTGACAGCATGGGGGTGTTTAGCATTTACCAGGAACAGAGCAATGTCACGAGTCCAATGGGAATTTCACCAACTTGATCTGCCGAATACAAAATTTAACTGTTGAATGACTTTTGCCAAAAGATTTGTATGATTTTCTAAGCGTCATTGGTCTGGATGAGAAAAATAGAACATTTAATGACTAATCCGGGAATTTTATCTGGTAAGAGATAACAAAGAATACAATAAGCACTGAAAATTTCCAGATGTTTGCTGTAATACATTCAAACTGTGATAACACTGAATGTGAAAAGTCATTTAAATAACCAAGGAGCTACAAATATGGCTAATGATTTACATTTGTTTCAAAAGCCAAATAATGCACTGTTTTGAGAAGAAAGTAGAAAGTCTGTCATGAGATTTGTCTCCTTGGCAATATCTTGATTTCTTTGAAGGACTGAATACAAACAGGTATTTATTTTGGTGGACTGTTAATCACTTAGTTTGGAATTATTTGGAAGTCCTTTTGATTGCAAATATCTGCATGATTTCAAAATGTGAATAAACATCCCATGGTTTGGTCTATAGCAAATTGCTGAGCAGCAGCAAAGCCTGGAGAACGAGCATTGGTAAGAAGAGCTGTATGTCAGAGCAAAAGTTTCTTCCCTCAGATTTTATTTGGTTTTAGGCAAGAGAGAAAAAAAAACTTCAAGCTATCCTACTCTTATGAAAACGTCAGTGCTTATTATACTTCTGTGTGTTGAGGTTTGTTGCGGTGCCTCCATCCTGTTGTATGCACTGGGATCACAATGAACATCTCCCAAGTCATGTGTGTGTCACAAGCCTTGCAGGTTGCTGGACCTTGTAGTTCATTTATTTCTTGGTTTTATTTTTTTGTTTGCAGTGATAAGAGTAAAGACCTCCTGCCCCTTTATCACTGATATAGCTCTTACCACATCCACAGAAGAAACCCAGAATGATAGTGTCTTCTGTGTCATGCTGAAATTTTTGTTTTCAATTAAAAAAGAAAAATTACCCAAGCCTCTTAATTGGCTGTTTCTGTAGACAAGATCATCTTACATTCCTGTAGGGTCTGGACTTTCTCACAGCCTGTCTGAGCATAGCCCAGGGAATTGTTTAAAATGTTACACAAAAAAAATTAAAATAATCAAATGGTGAAGGTCTGTTGGGCTGTGTGCAGTGTGCACTCGAGCAAACCAAGCCATTGCTTATAGGCAAGATGGCTGTATTTATTTACTGTGTTGTTTTGCTCATGGCGCTACTTGCTTTGTGTCTCATTTGATTATTACAAAATAGGGGAACTTTGTGTGATTGTATGAGAACCATCGTTGCCTGTGGCTGTTGGAGGTGTGGACAGACAGTCACTGCTCAGATCTAGGAAGCACCCTTCATCCGCCTCCGTTTTTCCGTGGGCTGGAACCACTTGCCATGTTTATTATTTGATGTGAGCAAGCAGAAGAGAAGCTGCCTTCTCCTTTTTCCTACAGCTGCAGTTTTATCCTTGTACAAAATATTTACGTGCCTCTTGTGTTACAAATGTGTTTGTGCAGTTACGTCAGAGAGGAGGGCGGAAGGTTCTGCTCGTGCTTGGGTAGGAAGGGGGAAAGGCAGCTCCCGTAGGGTTTCTGTTACACTCGGAGCATTCAGGACGAAACCGTGGAAAGGTAGCGGGAAAGTAATTTTCCCTCCTCTACAGTACAACATTTTAAAATCCATGCTGAAAGGGAGGAACCCGAGTGGTACCTTCCGCTCTTGCTGTGTGGCACTGCCGAGCACCGAACAGCAGCTACTCGAGGACGGCGTCCAACCGAGACGAGCAGTGGCTGGTTGAGCCAGAACACTCAGAGTGAGTTTTCACTTCTGTCTCACTGGATGAGTTTTACTTCATATTATCCTCTTCCCCTGACCACTGGGGTCCGCAAAAACAGTAGCTCCAAAACTTTGGTCTCTAACTGTTAATAGTGAAGTCATCTGAAAAGGATGTTTCTTGCTGCATCCCAGTGAGGTGATGCTACAGAGATCGCTGCTCTCCCTCACTTCAGCCCTGTCTTCCAGTCTCCATCTGTACTACTAACGTTGGCTCCCTTGCACCTTTCTGCTTCTGTTTTTCTTTAAAAAAAATACATTACTCTGCTGAACGTGTGCAGCTGCTGTTTCCCTGTGCGTGCCTGTTGTGTTTCTGAGAAGTACCTCGCGGTCCATCCCGTTTTTATCACTGCTGTTTCGTATGCACCTCCTCCTCTGTCAGTCACAGTGACCTTAACTGCCTGGTGGAGACTGGAGCAGATGGATAACAGTGATCACAGGATCTCATGGTTCGATAAGTCTCGGCATTGGCAATAACTCTGAAGAGCGTGATAATAACTGTTGTAGATAGGGAATCACATGTGCTTAATCAGCATATGTCAGCGTTGTACATTTTCTGTGGAACAGCCATCAAAAATGCAGTAATTGTAGAAAAAATATGGCAAAATGGAGTTTATCATGGAAAATGAATAGGCAGATTGCCTTCATGTGGAACTAACAGAGCTAAAATCTGATATTCATCACCAGAATTGCCCAGGAAGGAAGAACAAAAAGAGGACCAAAATCTTAGCGTTCTACAGTTCCTTTTTTCTGTTCTGTGTGCCAGCTCGCGCTCGTTACGACACCACTTAGAACAGAACAATTTCTAATCCAGAGCTAGAATTTGCCCAGGCTGTGATTTAGAGATTTGTCGGTGTTTCTGCGTATGCACTAGAGCCTTCATTTACCAATTTTACACACATTTACATGTTGTCTTCTGTTTCAGTCAGGTTGGAGGTGACAACCTTGCCATGTAAATGTTGTTTGAAATTTATTCCTCCATGCGTTATGTTGAACAGACTTTTCTTTTTCAGAGTGTTTTAGGACTGTCATAGCTCAAGACTGTATGTTAATGAAAATTAAAGTCTTCAGCTGCACCATGTCGTAAAACCCGAAACATTCTAACTGACAGTGTGGTTGCTTACTACTACTACAGCATTTGTAATTGATTGTAGAGATGGTTGAGTACAAGAACGAGTGTTAATTGAATAATGATTGATGCTGCTGACCATTTGTGCTGCACGTCTTAACACTGAAATCAAGACGTGAATGGCAGCAAAAAAAAAAGCAGTTTTCAAAAACTATTGAAGAAACTCTAATGTCTCATTTCCTCATATATTATGCAAATAACAGCTCATGGTGACATTTACCCTTCAGGAGGAAGGTTCGCAGACGCTACCTAATCTCTCTGACAAGCGTGCCATTCAAGATGCTGTCTCTATCAATATTGGTAGAGTAGTAAGGGCTTTTGAGAGAAAAGTGATTAAAGTTGAACTTTGTCAGATTTAATCCAGCACTTCGCCCTTGACCGTGCAAGAACTGAATTTTGGAATTTGTTTATCCCCAATTATCTTTTGTATTTTTAGTTCCACTTAGTACTTATCTATGTGGTTCATGTTTTGTTCAGATGTGTGATGGTCCTGTTTGGAAGAAGGGAGTCTGACTCCAGCAGAATCTGGATATCTATTAACTGTACTGCTTCTGCATAACAGAGCTACCATTTAGATTTGATATATTGAAAGTGGCATTTCGGTACTGTTGTTCTTTTTAACGACTTTGGTGTAAGTCCCCAACATAAATGCGTTTGGTTTTTTTTAATAATATAGTTTTTCGGTAGTTATGGCCATCACTTGGACACTTAATATTCTCATTTCTGTCCATAGTGTCCGTAGATGTATTCTCATATATTTAGAATAAATATTTAATCAGAAACTTCTTGCCTATGCTGTTTACAGACGTCTCTGCTGTGAAAGGGATGAAACGGAGTCCAGAGTTGCTCCAAGCTACCAGAAGCCTTAGCTGCTAGGTCCGTTTTGCGTGGCACAGCGCCATCAGCTCTCACCCAGGTCCGGCTGCCGCTGTCAGCATTGTCAAGATGTTTTGACTCCGTTAATGCATCGTACCAGAGAGCACAGCGTAAATAAGCTGCTGCTTAATTCAGGTCGGCTTTGGGGATCTTTGCTGTTTCTCATTGCCACACGCAGACCTTCCGAGTCCTGCTTAGTCACTCTCCAACATAAGTTTATGTTGTTACATTTCAGAGAACCATTCTTACAGCATTTTCATTACTTTTGCATCCCACCTACTTACATTTCTGTATTTTTGCTCTGTGGCCTTACAGAAAATGCCCGCAGCCATACTACTTTGTGTGAAGTCTTTGCCTCATGCACCTCCATTCCCTAATTACGCAGAATAAGCAAAAGGAAGAACTAAAGACCACTCACATTTTGACAATAAGGCCATTGTTAACAGGCATTTTATTTCTGGCTCATTGGAAAATTCCCCAGTAGGAGGAAAGTTTGTGTATATGGAAGCAGCGATTCCTCACTAATCTGAAAGTATGGAGTAAGCTCTTCCAGTAGCTAAATTCAGTTGCTAGTCTTACTGTTGGCTGTTTCATTTATGACATGTATTTTCTTTTCTTCTAATGTTAATATATAGTTGTATGAATAGTTTAAAATGACACCAAAAATAGGACATTTGATCCTTGATTTACAGGTTCCCAGCTTTTTAATAATCAAATGGAGAGGCTTTTAAATCCGCAGGAATAGAAGAATCATCCCCCTATGGCGTGTTTTGGGAGAGTTAAAATGGAGAAATAGAAGTGTGATGATTAAAAAGATTCCACGAAACCGTTTGCCAGATGAAGGCTGAAATCACAGAGCGCCCTTCAGATTCAACATTTGGCCTGTTTTTTGTGCCTACAGCTCTTATTTTTTGTCCTGCCGTTGGACAGTGGTGTCGGCATAATTGCTGCGTGGAGCTGAAAACCAAGGGCTGCATCATTGCTTCTCAACTTGCAGGCTGGAGATGCATTTGCCTGCGTTCAAAGTCAAGCGTCGCTAGAAATATCTTCCCATATGGGTTGTGGGGTTATGGCTCCAGGAAAGTAATTTTTTTTTCCGAATTAGCCTTTTTTTGCTGTTTCGTTGTGGCCCTCAAGCTGTAGCTCTTGAGCTAGGACCAGAGGGGCACAGTGTTTGTGCTGCTTGTTCGAGCATCTGGAGCTGTGGTTTTCCCTCCCCTGGCAGGCAGGAAAAGGAAGGGCTGTGCACTTTAATTTGGAAGCTGTCAGGCCACAGGTACAGTGCTGTGCTTAAAACCATAGGCTATTCAGGCACCAGCAGGGAGTAAAAAAAGCTAAAGAATTATTTATAATGCGTCAAGAAGGCAAGTTTAATATTTGTGTTAAAATATGATGTAACAAAGTAATGTGTGTTATTTAGGCACTGATTTAATATATGTCATCTATATGCCGTATTGCATGAAAATATTGGGAATGTATGAAAAACTGTGAAAAAAATCTTAGGAAGTTTTTTAGACCAATTCACCTGCACAATTTTATTCCATGGAAATGTCCATGTGCTGTTTCTATGGCAGTGAAGCAAAAGAGTGGTAGAGGAAATGACAAATGTAAGCATAATCACCCACATTAAAGCAGCCAAATTAGCTGGCAGAAAAAAACCAGTATAACAGTACCTTGATTGGGGAGCAAAGGTGAGAAAGGGGGTGTCAGCAACTTGGCAATCGCTGTACAACAAAAAAGGAGGAGACTGCTGATAGTGCTAAGTGTTGGAGCATACACAGAGTTTAAAGGAACTCTGGCATCTGAAGTTGAAAAAAACCCCACAAACCATAAAAATAAAGTATCTTAAATTACCTGATTAGTACAGGTATGTTCTCAGGAAAGGAAGGCTGTTCAGTCACGTGCAGATTAGAGGCATGAGTCTGCAGCAGGGTTGCTGCCCTGCCTCTCCACCCAGGTCCAGAAACGCGCTGCGGGCACTGCGGTGCGCGCAGAGAGGCCGGGGTGGCTCGGGGACCGGCAGCGTCCGACAGAAACCGGCGTCGTAGGGCGAGAGATTGGAGTGCTCCCGGGTCTGTCAATCAATCAGTCTCCCAGGTCGGTCAATCAATCAGTCACGAGGCAGCGAGAGTGGCTCAGCAGGAGCCCGCAGCCCCGGACGTCGCCCGACGCTGGGCCACCCGGGAATCGGGGCCGGAACCACCCGCAGCCGTCGCACGGAGAAACAGCCTCGGTGCGTTGGGCCCTACCAGCAGGAAGGCCAAAGGAACTGAACTTCTGTGTGCGTAGAGCAGTTTAATTGGCTCCTTTAATGTTTTAATATCATTCTACCCTGAAAGTATCACAGGCCAACCCAGTATATGACAAAGTTACCAATATCCAGTGAGTCGTAGTATTTTGAGTTGCTGCATGGCAGGTGTTATCCCTAAAATTATTTGTGTTGCTCTTCATCTGTAAGACCTGCATGGATGATGGTCTTAGCAGCTTTTACTTTTAAGACATTTTTATGTTTGCTACATGTATATGTATTTATTTTAGTTACAAAATGCAAGTTTTTATTGTAGATTTATCCCCCAAATACTGGACCCACAAGTGGTAAACTGCCACAAAAGACAATGTGCTCTCTACCTTGTGTTTCAGTTGTTCACCTTTCATAGCAGGGTGTGCGCTGTCTGTGACATTAAACAGAGTCCTCAGAGCAGAAATCGGGAAGTTAATGGAATTCAAGATGACGATTATTTGCTTTGTCAGCACTCCAGCTTTATTTATTGATAGTATTTATGTTTCATTTCCTGTTTAATTCCAGTTTGAGTTTCTTTTGTTTACATATGTGTTATGTAGTGGTACCAAACCTGCTGTTAAAAATACATGAGAATGAGCTTCAGCTGATAGACAACTACGCTTCCAAGGCGGGAAGTCTTTATGCCAAGCTGTCCGATGTGTCGTCCGTTCCCAATGCCCCCTTGAGAGGCTGCTTGTAAGAACTAAGGTCCTACATGACTGATGGTGCAAGGAGAGAGCTGGAGGTTGAGGTGCGGGAACAGAGGTAGGAAAATAATCCCTTCCTTTACTATCAATATTTAAAGATTAAGGTGTGTTCATCGTGTTTGTACAGTATATTTGCCAGATGGAGTGCTTGCTGCCAAGGCTACAGTACTGCTCTGAGCTTCCCACAGTAGCTCTCACACCTTTACACTCAACTTCCTTGTGTTCTGCAGATGTACTCAATGACTGTTGTCACTTGTATTTTACATACGTGACCATTTAGTGACAGAAAGCTATGCTGCTGTGCTTGTTCCTGTTCTGGTTCCCTAATTGCATTAGCTTGACTTGAAGGGCTTAAATCAACAATAGCTTACTGAAAAGACTGTATGAAGACAGCATGTTAAAGAAGGTCCTTCTGCTGCTTGGAAAACACACACTGGGAGCCAAAGAAACTGAGCTTCTTGAAAGAACAACTGATAAAAGCATGTAAAGAATGTTCCTTTTTAACTTCCAGTTTTATAGGCTTCGTATAGCCTCTAATCTCCACAAATTTTAGAGAATGTAATCCAACAGATAAATTGTAATGGGCTGTGGTAAGCTTCTGTGAAAATTTTGAATTAAAATCTTTGTGTTCCTCATGTTAAACTAATTTTTAAAATTAAGATTACAAAACTGCTTTGCAATTTGCCTAATGTCCCAATTCAGATTTCTTTTTCTTGCAGTCAATTTGAGCAGTTTCTATTATCTTCCAGTCTCCAAAGAATCAATCAGCATCTGACACAGCCTTGTGGCTCCTCAGCCATGTTCGCCCAAGGCAATGGAAATGAAGTCAAAAGCAACCACTATGAGTAGGGGGTTATAACTCAACACAGCAAAGTAATGTTGTATTCTGTTGAATACAATAAAATACAGCATGAATAAATTAGACTAGCTCTATTTTCTGCTGGTTGTGAATTGGGATTTTTAAGCTTATGCAGGGATTTAATCTATCTAGTCCTTTAGGATCTGATTTTTAAAGATGCCTTTCATTCTGGTCTGAAGGGATGTTTGTCCCTTTCAGTTTTATAGCCTGAAGTTTGTGCTCTTAATTGAAATTTAATAGATTCCCTCAGGTTATGATAACTCCTTATTACAGTTTCTGTACACTAGCTTTGTTCATTGCTGAGAACATAAGAAAAATAAAAATCATTCTTCATTCTCTTTCCTCCATTTGGAGGTGAACATTGTATGCCACCCAAGACCATTTTAGAAAATGCTAATGTTTTTTCAAGTGCATTGTGTTCGTAATACATTTCATACTCATTTACATCCAGAATAATCAGCGACAACTGCCTCTGACCAATGTATCTTGCTGGATACCTGATTTGCCCTTGATTATAACAAGTAGTGAAAGAATTATTATGTTGCGACCTAATTAAATAGATGGAGGCAAATGGACTCTTCAATGATAGTACTCTAGGATATTAATTTGCCCAAGTTTTTGAAGCAAAAATTTTGAGAACTTGCTATATGGTTGACCAAGGCACAGGAAAATTTGTTTGAACAGCAACAGGAGGACTCTGCTGCACAGGGGAATTGGTAATTTAAAAGGCAGCGAGCCTCGCGTCGTGGATCGAATCGGTCGCGTTGCTTTATTCCCGTAACGCGGTAGGGCGCGGGGGCATCCAGGGCCCTGCATAACGACGCAGCCCTGAGCGCTGGCTCTCCGGCAGAGGATTCTCTGGATCCTGCTAAACACAGCCCTGCACCGTCGAAGGTTTTGACGCCCGCATTTGGGTCGGGGTGTCATGGGCAGGAACTGACGGGTCCAGCAGAAGCTCTCTTGGTAAACCTTCAAATCAGGGGTAGCAAAGAGGGAAATGCTCGCGGTGAGCAGTAATGTGTTTGCATTTCTGTCCCTTTTGAGGACTCAGATTCATAAATTGCTACAAGCGTTGTAACCACCGACTGGTTTATCCCTACGGGAGTTTGTATGGAATAGCTAAAAGTGTTTTGTTTATGTGGCTGTTACCAATACTGTACCAGTGGTGGGAGTAGTGGAAAAACTGAACGAACTTAGGCATTAATAAGGCATATAAACAAGGAAGGAACTAATAATGCATGAGAAAACTTTCTGAAGTTTATCACTTAAAAAGGCCGGTTTATGTGCCATACCAGTATAGAGTTGTTCTTGGTGACTAGGTAGGATATACCTTCTGCTGAATATTATCTTTCTACAAATCCGTAGATTCTGTGTGCTAGGATATCTGTAGTGAGAACACATACTATGATTACACCATAATGATTTAACAAGGCTTGTCTTTTTTTCTGTGGTTACTTGACAGAAAATAAAAGCCTGTGGTTTATACCTGAGGAAACTAGTGTTTTCTTAATTTGAAACATTTAATTCGAGATGTAAAGAGTAACGCTGAAAGACAGGCATGCTTATTTGACTTCCTTGTAGACCAGCTGTATCTTGTTGTGAATAAACTGGAAAGAAATCTCCAGATTTAATTTGCATTTTGAATTCAGAAATACTTCAAAGCTGCCCAGAGTAATGTGGATTCGTAGCCAGTTACTTTAAAGGAGAGTGAAACAGTGTGTTTCAGAGAAACAGAAATGAATTTGTTGCTCCTCCTGAATATTTGAAAATGTGAGGAATAGAACGGGTCTGTGGAAAAAATACTGCAGTAGAGTGACAGCAGGAATGTGGTTTGTAAGTGCTGTGTTTTGTTGCTGGGGAGTCTGTGCTGGAGAGGCTAAGGCATCATTTGGGCCAGAAATGGAAACTGTAAGACATCCTAGTTAAAGCCTTTTTTAGTTAATTGTGGCGTTTCTGTGACCAGAGTTATGCACACGCATGATTTTTTTTCTTTCTCGTGGTGTGCTGGCTAGCGAAGAGCCCTGTCCCGTGTGGGTCGGCGTCAGCGCGCTGCTGGGCTGCGAGGCTCTGGTCAGGAACGCCTGAAACCAGCTGGACGTGTTCAGAAAGCCCCACCTTATGGGAGGGGAAATACTGTGCTTCCTATTAGTACTAAAATTGGGGAGTGTAGTATCTGTTGGGAGGCTAAATTTTCATCAGCATTATACATTTACTTGATATTTAGGGCTATACGTTGCCCAGGTTCAGTTACAAGTTTGTACGCAGTGACATAGGTGAAACATTTGCTGTAAGAAAGAAGGCGCCCGTGAAGCGAGGGAGAGACGTTGTCGACACGAAGTATGTCAGACATGCGAAGTGTCCAGCCTTGCTCAGAGTACGGCCGGGATACGGCGTCTCGTAATAAGTCGGCGACTGTCAAGTGACAGTCAGATGGGCGAGCCATGGTAGGTTAAGATCACTTGTGGGTAAATATTTTAGAGACCGCTTTGGCTATTTACTGCACTCACCAAGAAAATCAATCTTACGTGAGTGGGAGGGAGCTTCAGCTGACATTCCTGGTCCTGTGTTTATTAAGAAGAGGAATTTGAGTTGTATCCGTCCTTTTTTCCAGTCCACCTGAACTTCGAGTTTTAATTAGGTGTTTTAGAACCGGCAGCACCAAAGGTACATTAAAATTGCACAATGGGGTATTGGTGAGAAAGGCTTCTATTTTTACAAGAAGCTGCAATAGGATGAAAATCAGCTGGATTTTACTGGGGCGCCCGCTGCGCTGCAGGGCTGGAGGAAGGGTGCAGCTTGGGGTGCTCCTCAGGACTTGTAATTTACTCTCCTCGCCTGGAAGTGAGGAGATAGGGAGCGATATCTTGATAAAGGATTGCTTTGGTTTGTGTTTCAAAATCTGTGTTGAAAGCGTAAAATAAGAAAACTGAACAAACACTTCTGGCTTGGGCAGCTCAGTTGAACAGTATTTATTACAGTTTACTCTATACCGTCTGTGCACAATGAAGACTCTGACACAGGACTAAATATTAGGCTGGATTAATCACCAGAAACATATTTCTGGGAACAGTGCTGTTGTACTTGGCAGAGAATGGACTACATAAACCTGCCTACTTACCTGACATACTGTGGAAGGTGTAGAAATAACAAAAAAGTGAAGGCAGGTAGCATGAAGCACCTACTAGTGCTGACAAGTTCAGGACAAATGCTTTATTTTTGACAAAGTTACAAATAGTCAAAGCCAGGCTGAAGAACAGTGGACATCCGAAGCTGAGCATCAGCTCCTTTTTCGGCTGAGCCGTGATGACTCGCGCAGCAACTGGGTCTCTTCTTTTAGCTCTGTCACTTCTCAAAGTTTGTGATTCTTTAGGGTTTGGGGTTTTTGTTTTAAGTTAAAAGAATGTGTAGGATCTGTGTGTGCATTGGGCTGGAAGGCAGCTGATAAACAGAAACCTGAGAATCAGACCCCGAACCAGAAGTGTCTGGTGGGAATCGTAGAGCGCGAGCCCTGCGGCAGTTGAACCTGCAGCTTCTCTGCTGATGCCAGGGGAGGGGAAGGGGAAGGGGAAAGGGAAGGGGAAGGGAAGGGATCTGCTCGCCACACTCGGCTTCGCGGAGAGCGCGTGCTGGTACTGCTTTCCTCCGCACGCTGCCGTGGCCCCTCAGCCTTCTCCTGCTTTCTCCCTAGGGTTAAAAGGACTGGTGGGGAGGAGCAGCCGAAGGTGAGACAGGGGAACAAATAATATACTTGTTGAGAAAAACAATGTAGATTTTAAGCTGTTATGAAAATTGAAAAGTTGGGTTTTAAAAATTTAAAGGAAAAGTATTTTCATCAACTTTGGAGGTCTACGGGTTTTTTCCTTTTAAAATGTTTGCATGAGTTACATCTGTAAAAGGGGATTAAAGGAGATTTTAATGCTAAATAATACCTTTTTTTATGAACTAGAATGAAATTCTTTTCACTTTAGATTACTGAGAAAAATTATTTTGCTGTGTTTGCTTTGTATCAGCCTCAAAATACATTCCTTAGATTCCATTGTCACCAAGTGCTTTGGAAGCTATTTATTACAGACAAGAAGTAATTCTGTGTCCTGTGAAACTGCTTCAATGGAAATAAATAGACCCCAGTTTCAGAGTGCTGCTTTTTTCAGATGACGACCTCACCATGCTGGTACCAGTGCACTGGCGGGGTGCTGCCCAGTGCGTTGTACAGCCTAGGGTCATGCGTAGCCTCAACTGCAGGCAGTCGTGGCACACAGTTTAGGGGAGTGCACCAATAAACATGGGGCATGCTTTTGATTTTGGAAGCCTTTGCCTATAAATTTGTCCCTTTATGACTGCTATTTGCCTTCAGAAGTTCTGTAACACCCTAATCTCACAGAACTTTCTGGTCACTGCTTGCTTTCTATGATCAATTTTAGAAATAAATGAAAGAAAAGTAGTGATGGGTTTTGTTCTGAAATACGTAGTTCCCCAGTCAAGGGATAACATCAACACCAAAGTGATAATAAGCCGCTATAACTGAGGACATAATAGATATTTAGGGTTCCTACAGCCCGTTCAGATGTGGTGAGTGCGAGTTTAACAAGCCAAGGCTGTTCAGAATGTATCAGAGCTAGCAGAGGATATCTAGTGAGAGTATCCTTTACTAAAATGCTTGATCCTCCTGAATAGCAAGGATATTAACTTAACTAATGATCCTTTAAATGGGTATGTAAAATATAATTTAAGCTACTTGCAACACGCAAAAGAGAGGCATCATTTGTTACTGCCAGGCTCACTGGCATGGGGAAATCAGAAAATCATTAGCCTTGATAGAAAGAGTTTAATACAGCAGGGAAGAGAACGCATTATTTAGAGCAGTTAAATGACAATTGATGCAACTGCTGGCAAAATGCAGAAAAATGACTGTGATTTAGCAAATGATAAATACTGTACTTAGAACTTATGCATGCAAAAAATGAAAATCTTTCCTCATTATGCCACATATTTAGCCGAGGAGACAAACCTTTCTAAAATGTGGCATTCACCAACCCGATTTTTTATAACTTTATTTCTAGGCAAGCCTCATACTTTCTCTGTGCATGGAATGCCCTGTATTGCATAAGGAATAACGTACAGGTTGCATCTCCTCCTATAGCTGGAGAAGTTCCAGTATTTACTAGTAGCAGCCTACAGTTATGTTCTAGGTGACGTCAGCTAGCTCTGACCTGAGCTGCACCGGGAGCAAACCAGCTCCCATTCCTACATATACGAAAACTATTTCATAAATCCCTGGAAGAGGTTTTACCAGGAACGTGAATGTAATTTCTACTTTCCTAAAGGCCATTTTTTACACTGAGGGTAGTGTAAAGTGACAGTAGGATAACTGAGAAGCAACTGGAGCCGACTTCCCTAGAGCAAAGCTGTGTGTTCTGCTCAGGGCAAGCTGCAGCCACCAACACCTTGGTCACTGCTGGGGGAATGGAGCTGCGTAAAAATTTAGATTAGACAGAGAGAAATTACATCAGTATACGGTCATCCTCTATCTATCTATTTATCTTTCTAGAAATACAAAGGAAAAAAAAAAAACCTAAACCCCGAAAGAGAGAAATCAACCCAGACAGCAGACGCACGCACACAGCGCTTTGCATTTCTTAGCAGAACTCGCTGCGTACTTGTCAAATGTGCTTTTCTGTGTCACTGAATTTCCGCTCACAGGCAGGTTGCAATGTCAGGTTTGTTACTGCGCCTGTCTCCTTTGGAACTTGTAATGGCCGTAGCTGTGTGGTTTTAAGGACATTTACCTGAACCTGCAAAAGCTTTACCCGTGCTGTTGGACTGGAGTGGCATTCCTGCATTGCGCGGGCACAGGGGATCAGCATCCTGCCTGTGGCTCTCCAGCTCTGTTTTTATCTTTAATTACATAGTGGCAAATTTTCTTCCAGAGAGAAAGACAAAACTCAAATATTTTCAACATATACGAGTACTTGCCTGGGTGTCTACAGACATCTGTGCGTTGTACGGTCCTTTGTCAGCTCTGACAGGGGGTGAAATACGGCAGCGGATTTGTGGCTGCCTGGCAGGTTGCACGTGTGCAGTCACCGGGCTGTATGGTACCGGCACTACTGAATTACACCGGTACACACGGTGATTATCCAGTTGACACCACATTTGCAGTTGCTAGAGGTTCTGCTTTATATGCAGACTAGTAAAGTGGAAGGTATTTACACCAATACAGCAAAATATAGTTTATGACTAGAAGTATCTTGTCCTCTATGAAATCACTCAAAGTAATGACATTGAATATAATGAAAAGTTCATAAAGGCAATTAAAAATCTTTTATTGCTGCCAGATTTTTCTGGTCATCTGTACGCAAAATGTTCTAGGGTTTTTTCCCCTCTTATTGCATGTATTTGAGATCTTACAAGTCCTTGGAGAAAGTAGCTTGCGTTTTCTTTCAAGCTGCTGTGGGAGTGTAGAAGTGAGCTCAGTCTTTGCCGCACACCCCCCACGCTTCCCTTCTCTCCCACATAATTTTTCAAAACCATGATGAATAAATATCCTTCTAAATTGTGGGTTTTGTGAAAACAAGAGACCATGAAAAATCTGATTTTAAAGCTTTTGCTGGAAATCAAGGAACAACTAAATCAATACAAATAATGGATAAAAGCCCACTGCTGTTTCCATGATATTTTGAAGCATTTAAGTAACTACTGTAAATCCAAACCAATACATGTAAAATATCCAATGCTTTTCACATCTGCAGAAAAATACATGATTCACTCTAGCTGTATAATCTATTTAATGGATAGAATCAGAAAAGACTGAAAAAAGGCTCTTGGCCTATACATATTTTATCTATACTTATTTGCCACGGCAGTGGGCCGCAGCGTTCAGGATGTGGCAGTAAGAGTCATAGCACTTCGCCTGCAGTTTTCGGAGTGTAATTGAGGTGCGTGTGGTTGTGTTTAGACATCTGACTACTCATCGCAATTTGGAAGCTCTGAGCCCATAAATCAGATAGCTTGTGCTAAAGATTTTTTTCTAAACATGTGAGTAGCTGAGAGCTCAAGTAATTTTAGAAGTTAATGGGCTCGTGGAGCATTTCTTTCAAAGATCCCTCCCTCAATGTCTGAACCGATTGTGATACAATTTTTTTTTTTCATCTGAGTGTATTACCTGCCATAATTTCCTGCAGCCGTTGTGGGCTGGGATTGACAATACTCAGAAAAATGTCACTTTGTATAGTGTAAATTATCTGTCTCTAAATTTTTGGAAAATGGTATGCTGGGGAAGTGAGCAATGCTCGGGTTTGCAATATGCTGATGAAGTGCTGGATCTGAGCAACCGAAGCGGCGAAGAAATCCAGCAGATTTGTTCTCAGGCACAAAGGTGAATAGCAGAGAAGTAAAGAAGAGAGATAGAGGTTTTGGGACTTTCTAACAATCAGTTCTACAGCTGTAGAAATATTTTGTGTTGCGTCAGTACACGCTGCCATTTATTTTGCAAGTCCACCTTCAAAGAGATGGCAGTCAAAGGTGCTGCGCTGCTGAATGGGGCAGGACGCTGCCTGCAGCTTTCCTGTAAATTGGATCAGACCAAAATGAACTGCGAGTCGCGTCTGATTGTACCATAGCATAAATTTGCAAGAAGCAGTAGTCAGGAACCATAAAACGAGACTCATGGTTTCCTCCTTCCTTCCGCTGTAAATGCTCGGGTGGAGCACGGTGTGTACAATGTCAGCGTCTGCCCGACTCCTGCTTCTTGTGCTCTGAAGCCATCCCAAGTAATTTTAAATTTGTTCTTGCAAGTTTCCTGCAAATAAACGCCAGCCAGAGGAACTCTGCATGCCAGTGCAGGGGCAGAGGCTGTGTTGAAACCACGTGCGTTGGCTGTCACTGAGACGCACGCCAGTGAGGTGGCTCTGTCTCGGGCACTAACGATCAGCCGATGGCGGGAGAAAAGGATGGAGAAGGTGAAAAAAAGCGATGGGAAGAAAACTGCAAGAATGCGTGTGATCCTACAGTTCCTGCTTATACTTACTCGTTTGTTGTCTTCTGTTCGTTGAATGCATTGTGTATCTCAAAAGTATTTTGACCTGGAGTTTGAAAAAAACACGTCAAAGGATTTTATAATTATGATTTCTTTCTTTTCATAACAGTGCTTTTATCGCAATATCCCTGTTAGAAGCCTGGGGTCTCCTCACTGCTGTTGTTACCGAGAAATGACTTTGACATTTCAGATTGTTTCTTTAAAAAGGAATAGTGTGAAAATGATTTAGAAGTAAGAACTAGAACAAACATTGCAATTAAAACAATATTTACTTCAACGTTGATTTTGCTTGTCAGATTCTATTCCTTTCTCCCTTATTTGATCAAATTTACTTTTGGAGCTGTCTGGGTAGAAAGTGGTAGAAAGTGGCTGCAGTGGCAGAGAAATCTGCAAAGCTTATTTAAATATATTCCTTAATGGAGAGTAATACATAACGTAGATTTTTTTTTTTTTAATCTTCTTTTGTACTTTAGCACTAGAAGTATCTTGTAATATGTCGCTCACAGAAGTTCAGGGTTAAATTACATGCAGATTCAAGAAGAACTTTTGAGTGTTTTCGTAGCTGAGGGTAAAAGTGCAAACGGATGATGCAAGCTGAAATGGAACTGCAGTCACATACAGTCCCTCATGCTTGAGCCCTGACAGTCCCCGTCATCATCTGCATTGCTCTCACATCCAGATGAAAACTTTTTATCTTTCTTCATATTTTCTGTACTAACTCTCAAAAACTCTTTTTTCTTCCCCCACCCCCCAACCAGTTGTTTTTCCCCCAAAAAAGTTAGTTTTGGCATGGACAAAATATATTTTAATGAATTTTCTCCTGCCAGTGGTAGTGATTACTCGAGAACTAGGTCCATTTTAGGAAAGCACATATTTTTATAACCATTGCAAGGTAGCATTTTAATCTCAAAGATATTTAATATGTTGCTTGCTTTGAATGAAATGTAGGGTCTGCTCAGTCCTCGAGTCAGATTTTTACTACATATGAAAAATACAGAAATGCAATCATCCTCTAATACAGTAAGAACCTGTAGGTAAGACATGATTTAGAATATGATGGGCGGAAATTACAGGAGATATGTTTTCCTTTGAATCTCTGATCCTCAAATACTGGATTTTGTCGTGATCTGAAACTAGCTTGCTTTATGCTTTGACCCCTGAGCTTTAGGAGTAAGTCTGTGCTAGGGCAATTGTCGCTTTTATTCGGTACTGGGAGTCTGTTGGGTGGGAGGGAAGCTGACTGCCTGTAGCTTGTGAAGAGTACGTTCTTTTGTTGAGCTTGTCTTTCAGTAATATCTGGGAAAACAGCAGCACCTGTTGGTGAACTAAGAGTGCATCCAACTGGAGCTGCCTACTGGAAACCAGTGCATCTGGTAGGGATATATTGAACTGGAAACAACGTGAGTGTTTTCCTGAGCAAGCTGAGGAAGGCGACAGGCTGCTGTGCCCAGTGGGAGCCAGGAGCCGCCCAGCAAGAGTCCGGCTCTGGGAAGGAGCCTTGGCTGTTTTCATGTTGATGTCCTCATGGGCCATCAGATTTCGGGTACGCTGAGGGGCTTGGGGTGTGGGGTTTTTCTTTTCCTTTCAAACTTTCTTGTGTGCGCCTGGAATCTGATCACTGAAACGGTCACAATGCTTAGTCAGAGGCTGGAGCATGTGTGGGCACTCGCATTTTATAGCACACTGTGAACATTTCCGACGCTTGTTGGGTGCCTAAATGAAAGGACAGGATAGACTACTTTCGTTAGACAGAGCCTCTGAAAGGCGAGCAGCTGAGGGAACCACATCAGTCAAGTAGGTAACCTAAGATACTGCAAGACAAGAAAATGAATGATGTGAAAGGAAACACAGTGGCAAATGACTCAGCCAGCCTAAGGTTTAGTCCAGCTATTTAATCACTGTCAACTATTACTCTATGATGAAATTATAAATCTGGAGTGTTTGGAATTCTATCTTTATTTACAACTTTTTTTTTTGCAGGAAATGGAAGATTGGTTATCTCATTAAGCTTTGTTCTAGGCTGGCATTTGAAAGTTGATTTTTTGTCTCTATATATGCATAGATACATGTACGCATGTATTTAGCTGAAGGATGTTATATGTATTTCCTAGTTAAGTAGTGAAATATTGAAAGACTCTGCCAGGTTTTGGTGTTCACTGTAACTCATGAAGATTATGGTGGTGTACCAAAGTATAAAAAACAGCACTGCACTTTCTCCTACAGTTAACTTAATTAGCAAGTTAACGCTTATTCGAGTCTCTGCTCTCCTGATTCTGTTTGTGTAGACTGGTGAATAATTGGAGAGTAGTCAAGACCATGACTATTGTATTCCTTTCCTACACATTCAAATGTGTAGGATGCACTTTAAAAACACTGTCCCCAAAATTAGAAGTCTCTGTGGCTTTCTATGGAAGCCTTTTCCCTACAACCCAGTGCCCTTGGTTCTACAGCGGCTGCGAGTATGGCTCAAGACACAGACAGATGAAAAAAGGCAAAGTACCTCGCCGCTTCGGCTGCGTGTGAGCTGTCAGGCACCAGTGCAGTTACAGTGAGAGCTGGCAATACCTGTCGGCAGTGAAAGTTGAAAAGATTTGCTTTGGAATATATCTATTATTGGTTCCTAAACTACCTATCCCATCCTCAACATAATTGCTGATGAGTAATTATTTACGTGGTAAGTATTTACATGACTTAATTTAGTAAGATATCCTTACAAAGTGCCATCTTTGTAGGACAGGATACTGAAAGCATGTAATTACTGTTCTTGCGAGTTATGTTACCTTTTCCATTTTCGTCTATTTTTACATGAAAAAAGTTCATTTATTGCAACACCAGCTGCGACAAACTGCTACAGTGGCAACAAACAAGAATAGTGTCAGTGTCAATGTCTATAGTAATACAATAATACTTTTTGTAGACACTTGCCGATCAATTAGATTTTTTTCCTTTTTTTTCCCCTACTTTCTCACACCTCATTGTGTTAAATATTTCCTTTTCATTCAGTATATTGCAGAGAGAGTGGGTAAAGTGAATTCTTTTGCCTCTGAAGATTAATAAAAATATACTTTCACATTACTTGCAATTAAAAAGATAAGTGAGGATTTTCTATGTGGAAAACTGTTTAGATTATACACTGTGACGTGTATTATCTACGAAATTGGTCTTTATGAGCTCTGGTGCTCATGGAACTACTCTTAAGAGTCGGTAATGTGGGTTACTAAATCAAAGTATATTAGCTAATTGTGAATAAAGTAAAGATAAAGAGAATGGTGAGGAAATTGCGTATGCTCAATCAAAACAGAAAATGTAAAAGTCGATGACACAAGTTCTTAAAATATTATGCATGTGATGGAGATGCTTGAAACTTTATTAATTTATTATATTGTGTTTAGAAGTGTTTGGGGTTTCCTTTCTGCTTATGTGACTCTTAGAAGCGTGTATTAGTAGGAGTGAATTCCTGATTCATTAGAGTTTCAGGTGTGGCACAATACACATGGAGATAAGCACCATTTGTTTTAGCATAGCATAGAATTTTATCTGAAACAACTTTCAGAAAATGTGAACTAGTTACAATAATTTTGTCATACAAGCTTGGCTGTGAAATCTGAGAAAAGGACAATGATAAATGACATTTCTAAATTTCATTTAGAAGCACCCCACAGTGGAAGATGAAAGCGTTTTGCTTTTACTTAAGACATGGGTAGGATAAACTGTGATTTCCTTTCGCTTGTTTTCTCTTGCTTCTGCTGCCTTAGGGTATTTATTTTGTGTGGTCCTCTGCTGACATGAATAGGATTTGCCATAGAACCTGGGAAGTAAGTACAAAGATCAAATGTTTGCAGTAGTTAATAAACAGTGCTGCTGTTTAATAATCTGATTGGAAAACCGTTTACTGTCATGATGGACTCGGAACAACTTTTGGATTGACCCTGAAGAGAAACAATAGCAGAAGTGTGGTAAACCCATTTCAAGTGCCAGGTCTGAAAGTCTAAATTCAATGAACAATCCGGAAAAAAATAGCAACGAAGGCCTAGCTCAGACCTTGAGAAAAGCAGAAAGTAAGAAAAGTGTTGGTAAAACTGGAGCTGCGGCTGCCTGCTGCAATAAGCCGTTCAGGTCTTCTGGCTTCAGAGATTCCCAGTAGGATTCCGTAGACATCCGACTGGAGGTTGGAAGGTGATACAGGATGGCAGTACAAGAATATAAAAAATGACTAGCGCGTTTCTGAGAACATCTTTAAACCATATAAGCCATTTTAGGGTCTCGTGGTTTTTGTTCTTTTTTATTTTTGTTGGTAGATGGCAGATTTTTTTTTTTTTTAGGAATGGTTCAAAATACACCCATCAGATTGATAGATTTTGACGCGTCTTCACACATGGGTTGCAGCTTTCACAGCTGAAGAGCTGATCGTATAGCTTGTGTGTAGGCAGGGAAATTAACACAAAACATATTCTTACCACCCCCAGCAAATATTTATTATTTAGTTAAGGATTAAAAAATGGACATAGAATCTCTCCCTGGAGTCTGGCTTTGGAAATCTGCTGTTGCTTTACTGCCATTTTTATTCTAATCAAAATTGTCTGCTTTAGGGAAGATCAATTAAGAGTCACCTTCCTCTAAGAGTCTGGAGGCAGTTTTTGTAAATTAATCAAGTTTCCAAATACCGCTGTGCAATAGGTAGAATAATACCTCTTTTACAAATGAGGGAAGTGATACACTTCAGTCACATGCCTTGCTCAAGGTCACTCTGTTAAATTGGTGGCATAGCTCATTAAAAAACTTCCAGTTCCTTGTCACTGCGTCCATTGGATCGCGACGTCTCCAGCAGTTTCCTCAGCATCCAGTGAAAATCAGATACTCTTTCTTTGATGTCGCTTCTTTCTATAGGTGGCTGATGCTTCCATTAATGTCAGTAGCTCTGGTTTTTAACTGTTTTTTCCTGTTGACTCATTCTGCCTGACTATTTGGTATTTTGAAGCTCTACTTTGAGAATTTACCCGACCACCCTCTCCAATTTCTGTGAGACGTTTTACTGTTTTGAATGACACTGAGTTAGTAACTCACCTGTCAAACCTTTCAGAGGGTTTTCTCAGCAAACCAATAGAAAGGCAGAAGACTTGATGGTCCTGTAATTGTTCTTTTTAATTTTTATGCCTGGCAAAAATCTGGCCATTGAATTGGCAAATATAGAAGAGAGAAATTCCATGTCATGCTTGTTTTCTGCTGTTGACAGTTAACATTGCCCTCATTTTGGCACTATTTATTAGCAGTATTTTTTGGTTTTCCTTACTTCTGCCATCTTTTCATTTCTTTGCTTGACGGTCTTTCAAAACTGTGACACCCTGTCTCTGGCTGACAGGCCAGGTGAGTTGCAGTCCTCGAGGAATACTCCTTCCTGCCTCGACAGAGGAGCATGGGTAGAAATCCTCCTCTAGAGAGACTGAACATATCATTTCTTTGACGTGTTTAGCCTTTGCTGACCAGACAGACACCCGTGAGCCACGGTGTGCGTACGGGTGACATTATATTACCCTCTCATTGCTCTGTCTCCAGCTCCAGTCTGTTGTCCCTTTTTTGGAAGAAGCAGAGTTTATATGTCTGTGTATGAAGGCTCAGAAAAGCAGAGATTGTGTCTTGGGTCCTTTTATTGAAAAGTTTCATTATTTAAAATAACTTTTGAGTTGCATTAGAACAGTTGCTTTTGTAAACTTCACAAAATTATCTACTGTAACTGAAATTGTTGCATCAGGCTTTATGAAAACTAAGCTCGGTCCTTGCCTGAGCCTACTTTCTGTAGATTGATTGACCATATTGTTATTTAGCATCTGACAGAGCACGGAAGAATATTAGACATGAAACATTAATCAGGAAATTATGCATTGCTTTCACAATTAATGTGCAACTGGACTTTACTTTGTAATATTGTATTAGCTCCTAACATGCAAATTATTGTAGGTAATTACCTCATTTTTCAGTGGCCATTTGATGGATTGAAGTTTCATGCAGAAGGTTCGGTGTAATTTAAAATCTTGCAATGATTTGCTTCTTTTTCGTAAGAATCTTAGTTTTCTTTACCATACGTCAGGCATGAAGAGCCTACAGCACTGTAAAATCTAATGTACAAAGTTAAATTCCTCCATTCTTTTAACTCTAACTAGAGCTGGTAATTTGGTCAAATGTTGCAGTAAAGATGTCTCTTGCTGCAGTATGTTGAAAAAAACAAAACCTGAATTGCCTGTGTTGCTATTTATAGCACACAAGTCAAGCTGCCTTTGTACCATCTGCTTAAAACAAAAGCGAAACAGCAGTCTAACATACTATCCCTTTTATTCTGTAGTACGTGAATGCATTGTGTTCAATAGTCTGTGATCAATCAAGTAACGTGTTTCAAAAGAAATAATAGAATTATATGATTAAAAGTTAAAGTGCTTCAGCAGTTTGAAATTTAACAGTCCTGGGTGCTTCTTTCTGTGTGTGCGTTGAAGACGTGTGCAGTTCCACGTTACTCCGTGTCAGGAAGGCATTATCATAACAAATACAACATATTAGAAGGTCTCTGGCCTATGAAAATATTTTCCTATATTTGAATAACTCTGAAAATTAGATAATGCATTCTTCACGTCTTCTGATCTTACATGTCAAAGTTACAAGTATTTGTTGTGATCTTGTCTGTTCAAAATCCAGCTCCTGCAAAATAGCTCCTCCATAAAAGTCAAGCAATGTAAAACTGAATGCCTATATTTAAATAGATTTTAACAGATGATAAAACTCTGGAGATTAAAATGGTTTCATTCACCGCGACAGACAGTTTCGTCTGCAGTATGCAATTTGTGTCACATTATGTAAAATACAATTTCAAAAAAAGATTTAAAATAAAAGCACAAATAAAAAGTATCTTAGAAAATGAAACCAGAAATGCTGTGCTTTTAGTCCTAAGTCAAGTAGAGAATGAAAGCAGGATGTGATATTCTGTCTTTAAACATCGAATGTCTGCGGCTTGATTTCTGTTCTTGCTGCCTGTGTGGCTTTGACGCTCGAATTTCAAGCCCTACTACCAGAATTCCTCTTCCCCAACATCTTCTAATTTTTTTTTTTCATTTTAAGAGAAAACTAAAGATTTAGAGTATGTCAAGCACAAGAGAGAATGGCTTCTGGCTTTGTAGGTAACAGTTTGGCATTTCAGAATGGAGTTTACATCGCATAGTTGGCTTACCAGCACAAAGGTTTGTATCACGTCTGTTGTGATAAGAGCTACTGACTGTCATTTTCTCAGAAAATATTTAAATGGGTTTATGAAATTGTGTGTCTGAAAAATGTTTTTCTGTCTTCTAATGGCAACGTCAAACCTTCTGTTACATGGAATTTAGTATTTTGCAAACAATTTTCGTATACAAGCTGTGAGCTACTGGACTGATGAAAACACCATTTCTTACTCGGTGCTTAATAAGTGATGGCAAGAAAATAGATGAGAGTGATGATCCCTAAATGACGTGCTAATTAACAATGCATGGATAATTCAGGTTCATGCCTTTATCAAGGAAGGTTGGTTGATTTTTAGTGATGGATGCACCTTGCAGAGCTGGGTAGTTTGGAAGACTTCTCTTTAGGATGAGGCTTCTGAGAGAATTGGGCATATATTTGCCAACTAGAACCGCGTTTGTGTTCTGAGACCAGAAGGAGGACGCCCGATGTGTCAGTATGTACAGCGCTGGAGTGCAGCTGCCGCAAAAATCTGAGGAAGAGCTCATTAAAGTTAACTTTCTCCCTTCCTCCTATCCCCAGCCCAAAGGCACGCTGTGCACAGGCAATACTAATGGTATTGTACTCTTCACCTAAATAAAAATGGTATTCATTTTGAATAACAAAAGAGCAGCGACAACAAAAAAGTTCAGGCTTTGCATTCTGTAATCTGAGTGTGAAGGGTGGTTAAAATAGGTAGGTAGCCATTCAAAGGACTGTATTTACTCTCGTTAACAACCCACTGCACTGTATGTTAGCTATGAATATTGCAGGCCTAAATGGAAAACGAGCAGAACAGTCTTGCCAATGATCCTGTTTCTCAGAACAGTACGAATTGGTTTAAATACCGCTTACAGCTGAAGACTGGAAATGAAAATGGGAGGCGAGCTGTGATATGCTGATATCTGTGCACACTGCAGTAACGTGTCATGTAGAGATCCTTTCTGGGTCCAGAAAGTGGCACGGAATGGTAGTTCCTGCTGTTGCTCATCCAGGCAAGTCTCCGTGGCATTTGCTAGCTTTACGTGAAGTACGTTAAACACTGTCCTGAAATCAGCAAGAAGTGATTTCAGTTTTTGTTACTGCTTTACGCTTCAGGTATATGACTTGGTAATTTCGCCTGTTCATACACTAAGTGTGGTAAGAGACTGGATTCTTGGAATATGTCTGAGTAATATGGACGTTGACTGCTTCACCCAAGCAATGATATCCTCACAGGCAGCAAATGCATATCGGAATGTGGGTTGTAATAGTTAACTAGGGGAAACTGCATGGAGAAAATATAAACCGTGGATCTTGGTGAGGGCTCTCTCTGCTGTTTGCGTTTTCTTTGGGATGTTAGGAGGCATCTGTAGCTTCAGACTTGTAGCAGTGACATGTTCTCCTGTGAGCTATTGGAAGCTAACGTCCGCATCAAGTTGTGGAGGATCGACATCAGCTGTCGGTCGCCTCCCATTTGCCGCTTTTTTTCCTAGAGTAAGTTTTTTTTCTCCTTGGTCTTACATGGCGTGTAAAGCCATAAGCCATGTCTCCATGTTGCTAAGAGTGGGGGAACAATGTTTGTCACCATAGCTGACAATCCAGGAACAAGCTCTTGGGGAAAAAAGAAGAAAAAGAAAAAAAGTCTGGTGCAGAGAAAAGAATAATCCAAACATTATTACTTAAAAAGTAGTAAAAAATTAAAAAGTACTTAATTAAGCTCTGTTTTTAACTGTTCTGATCCCAGAAGTTAGAATATTTACTTCAGAATCTGTATCTGTCATCCTGCTTTCTCTGGACTATAAATTCTGCTATTGCGAA
>Ga0065711_1028476_pt1 | contig 40985 bp, 29 predicted proteins | sample Hoacrofraction12_FD_59098 | JGI IMG/M metagenome (GOLD analysis project Ga0065711, IMG submission 59098) | Hoatzin crop microbial communities from Cojedes, Venezuela - Epithelial fraction 12 v2 (version 2) | ecosystem: Host-associated > Birds > Digestive system > Esophagus > Crop | place...
GGCGGACGGGGCCCGCCCGCCTGGGCCTCGCCGTGCGGAGGGAGGGGAGGAGCGGCCGCTGCCGTGAGGAGGCCGGCTCGGTACAGGCGATCCTTCCCCGGAGGCGCGGCCCAGGGGGGCTTGCGGGGCCGAGGGGACGTGCCCGAGGACAGCGAGGACCCCCGCTCCGTACCTGTGAGGGCTGTCGGGCCGTGCTGGGGTGGCCGAAGCCCTGTCTCTCCTGGCTGCCCAAGGCCGGTCCCGCGCAGTGTGTAATGCCTTTCAGCCCCGCGGAGCCCCTTCTCCTCTTCCTCTCCTACAGCTGGTGTCTGCCTTGCACAGCCTCACCAGGCACGTCGTGTACCGTGGCTTGACGAGGGCAGAAGATATCCTCTCTCTCTTCCCGGAAAACTTCCACCAAAATCTGAAAAACCTGCTGACTAAGATAATCTTGGAGAATCTGTGAGTGCTGCGCTCCTGCCATTTGCTTCCACCTGGAAAATTAAAGCCTGTGTATCTGCTTTGATTTGTGGGTAGTTGGCAGCATGCAAAGTCTTGTTTCCATGAATTTTGTGTGTGCCTTGGGCATAGTCACACAGGTTGGGATGAGCAGAGTTCAATGAAATTTGTCATATGTATCTATTATGGCAAAAAAACCCACAGCCATAAGCGCAGAGGGTTTTCCCGAGACTTTTGGGATGGGTGTGGGCCTCATTCGCGTAATGCAAAGCCCCTTTTATTCTAACAACTCACCTGTGTGGTGGACAAATGCCACAGATGACAATAAAACCTAGAGGGCTAGATTTCAGCACTACAGAATCTGACTGGGTAGCATCTAGGTGCCCGTCCGCTTTCCACCTTGCCTGAGGCACGGGGGCACTGAATGCGGTAGAGCATACGTGAATTGGTGGCAGAGGACAGCAGTTGTCCATGCTTGTACATCTCACTGCTTGGTAGCCCACTGCTCTGATGAAACCGGGGAGAAAGGTACATGCCATAAGGGAGCCGCACTCACAGAACAACCAATAGTTGGTCACCAGTTTGCCTACCGTTGCCCACCAGTGACAGCCTTTCCTCAGCACTCAGTAGGATAGGCAGCCTCTCCCCCCCGCGTACTGCTGCAGCCCTGGTGACCCTTCTGTCAGGAAGAAGCCTGAATGCTTTCCCTACCTTTTGTCTTCTTTCTTCCTTCTTTTTTTTTTTTTCCCCCCAAAGCACTGCTGATACCGGTTTTCTCTTCTCCGCTTTTTCACAGCTCTTCTTGGAGGAATGAAGCACAAGCAAGTCAGAGTAAGTAGTAGTTCATGTCTCTTGATGCAGTTAATGTTTCCTGAGGTCACTGGAGCTTAGGATAGTGTGTCGCAACGTGGTTTTGTAATGTAGCACAGGGATACCTCCATTCGCCTTCGATGAAGCTGTACGGTTGTGGCATCACAGAGCTTAGCAGAGACTAACAAGCTTGTATTCAGATCTGTGCTAAGTTGTTTCCAGTCCTCAAGAAATTCCATTTAGTGCTGGGTCTGTTGCTGCCTTGCAGAGTACAGTGTATAACAAGTATTTGCAAAACTTTTGGAAGTTAAGCACTCTGACCTCCCCATTCAGGTCATTAAGTGATGTCCGTATTCAATAACTGCGCACTGTAAAGGATGTGCATATATTGGGGAAAACTTTGTCTTTGCACATCTAGCCAATTCTGTACATTCTTTCTCTTCCACACATCAGGAAGTACACTGCATACATTCATAACTCTGGTTTTTGCTCACCTGTCTAAACAGTGATGTAATTAAGGAATGCAAACTTTAACAATAGCATCGTGGGCGATGAGTTACATCCTGGCTAGGTGTTCCATGCAGCTGCAACACTTTGTTTACTCCCCAAGAGGTTTACTTTTCAGCTGTAGCACTTAGGGGCTTACAAATGAGAGCTGATACATAACAGAGTACTTTGAGCTCTGCGTGGATCCTCTTTGCCCTTTTTCTTTGCCTGCAGACGAGATAATGTCCAGCAGCTAAACAGTATGGCAAGACCTCAATGGAGGAGGTTTAACCCTGTTGGAATGAGATTGTCTTCTAGGAAATGATGGATTATTTTAGTATTGTATTCATGAAATATTTAACATATGTTACATAGAGACCAAGGCAGTGATTTAAAGAACAGACATTCTGACTGATTGAGCTATGTTAGCATAAAAATGGGGATGGTTTCCTGCCCCTCCCAAGCCACCAGCAATCACTTTTTACAAATTAGCATACAAGGCTAAACAGATGCATTTTATGTTGTTGCAAATGCTGCCAAGTGCTGGCCCTGACAGACTGTGAACTGGAATTTGTTCCAAAAGCAAGAGCAAGGCAGCCAGTTCTGCGCTGTCCGCTGGACCTCAGCTCAGAGAAGCAGGAGGAGGAGGAGGGAGAGCCGTTCCCCAGATAGAAAGGGAAATTTCTGTAAGCATTGTTAGGAAGCAACTTGAGCCTATGGAGTCAGTAGGAAGGCTAGCGATAAACCCTTGGGGAGGAAACTAGGCATCTTCTGATAGGCAGAATCCAGACAGGCTGCAGTTGCCTATTGAGACAGCTCTTATCTTAACCCTCAACAGAGGTTTAGTCTTTGCCTCCTTGTCCCCTTCTGGTACCCTTAAATAGATGTCAAATAACTGCTGACAACCACGTTTGATAACGCTTCGCAAAGACACTCAAACCTACCAAGCATCACAGCTGAGATTTTAAACTGAGTCTGAGAATAAATGATCACCTCCCTACAGATCTTTTGTGGGCCGGGTCCCGCATTTTGTTCAGACTACTTTGAAAATCCCAAGCTGACAAACAGGAACAATATTTCTTCAGACACCCTGTAGCCATTGAGTCTAACATAGTTAGAGCAGTTAAGCCCCTTAGCTGCAAATGTCCTTTTCAAACCAAAAGGGTTTGTCTTGGTTTCCATATCCCTACTGTGGACTTTATTCTAGTGAGAATTTACTGTTTTCCCAGGAAACTGGATGCTGCACTTTTGAACACAGGAAGTATAGCTCAGCTCTTACCAGAAAATGGAGTTGAAAAAGGTGCCAGAGGCATTCTGAGTCTTACAAATGTGACAGTACAAAAGTGGGAATGACTTTAAGTATGCCCCGTTAAACTGCACCTTACAACTTGTTTTCTCTACATATATATTAAACAAGGAATTTACCTTACTAACATTTTCCAAATTTCTGGATTCTGGTGGTAAATGGCACTTTACCACCAGGCAGTCAAGGGTTCAAGCCTCAAGTTCAAGTGAATTTACCTGTGCTTGTCTTGCACTGTACCATCCTTGCATGTGATGATGGCAGAATCCTGTATGCCCTTCCAGTGTCACGAGGAGCCCTTCAGAGACTGGCTTATTGCAGGGTAAAAATTATGTGAAACCACGTAGTAGCACTAAAACTGTATACTTCCCAGGGCGAGAAGTGGAGAAGCATATACATGGTGGTAGTCACAGGTTCCAGGGTTTGGTGTCATCATGTGCTGCTGGGCCTGACAGACCCATTTTTTTAATCCCTCAGTCTCCCTACCTCGGCTGGTCGACATGGACTGGAGGGTGGACATCAAGACGTCTTCAGACAGCATCAGCAGAATGGCAGTCCCTACTTGCCTGCTTCAGTTAAAGGTAATGTCAGTGGCTGTAAAGGACACAGGATCAAAACAATCAAGTCCAACACCTGACTTACCAGTGGTAGTGCAAAACAGTTTAGACAGGCATCTGGTGCTTGCCTGTTTCCTGGTGGGCAATTAACAGACTTTCTCAGAGATATTACTTGAAATACCACAGAGCCTGGGAATGATGTCTCTGAGGAAGGCCCTCTTTTTCTTGCAAGAGAGAGTTTTCTTTGCATGAGGATGTGAGAAGGCAGCGTATTTGCTCCTGGTCACCATTGTTCTCTAAAGAAAGAAAGAAGATAAAAAGTCATTGCCCCTTAATCCTAAGCCCCTCAAGAGCATGCTTAGCTGCCTTCATTAGCTGGGAAATGACTTCTAGTTACTAATAACTTCCTTCACTGGCCACATCTATCATTCGGGGAGTATAGCTAAACTTACTGCTTATGTTCTACAGAGTTCTGAATCCCCACAACCAGCAAAAATGGGATGGGTGGGTTTCAGAGGAGGAGGAAAAACTAATTTCGTTGTGCAGGATGGGGGGTAAGTATCCTGTGTGGCATCTGCCAAGATGCTTTTGACATGGATGTGGCTTTCTGCCATGAGAGTCTTCAGAATTTCCCCATAGTCATGGGAGTATATGCTTACTTGCACACTGTCAGTGGGTGCGCGCTTCACTAGTGAGGCACACAGCTTAGAAAATGTGCCATGGTCCTTCAGGATGGAGCTGGATGCCAAATTTAAAGCATTTTTCTTAATCTGTCTGTTAAACACTGACTTTCGTAGTGGCACTGGAAAAACACGTGAATGAATTTTTCATACAGCTAATGTCTGCATTCCAATTTTCAGATTCAGGAAGATGTTGCTTTATGTGGAAATAGTCCTGTTGTTTCTGCACTGACTGTGGAACTGAGTAAAGAAACCCTGGACACTATGTTAGAAGGTCTAGGAAGGATCCGGGACCAACTTTCTGCCGTTGCAAACAAATGAATACTCAAGGGCATGGATTCCAGCAGTGAGGAAGGGAAGTATTCTCTGCCTACAGCTCTAATAAGCTGCAGCCTAGTCTAACATGTTTTCTGTTTTAACAAAACAAAGAGATTTCTTTATTGAGTTAGTAAGATGGCTTTTGGAAAGCTAACACTTAAACATTCCTTTGGCCTGATGCCAAAACACGTTGTCCTAATATGTTGTTGTACAGAAGCTGGTCTTTATTTCAGAAAAGGATTTGAGGGTTCAGAGATGGGCTTAATCACAAGGGTCGTAACTGGAGATAGAAAATAGCTGCAGCCAATGAAGCAAGTGCTATCTCTCTGCCCTGAAATTAGGATCTAAAAGGCTCAAGCTGGTTAATGGGCTGCCCTCCAGCATTAGCAGACAAGGAGGGTGCTTCTCCCTGGAATGTGCATGTATTGAGGTGCATTCTAGATGTAGCGCTCTCTCCCTCTCATTGAAGCACAGCCATGCTGCAGATTGTTATTACAGGATAATGCTTTGAAATAGGGCAATTATGCTACCACACATTCCCTTCTGATCAGCTTCATAGCACCATTTACAAAATGACTAGTCTGAACATCTTTAGCAGCAAGTAATTTCCTTCTTCTGTTTGAAAAAAGGAGTTCAGATAATTCATGTTTGGCTTTATTGGATTTTGCCTTTGCTGCACAAAAACCAGGCTGGGAAAGTAAAGAATTGGTGGCTGTTTTCTGTACTGTAGGAAACCCTTCTGTGGCAATATGTGCCTATACTTCTCCAAAGTGTTCCGTTTTGTTTGTGTAAATCTTCATTTAATTAAAAAATGAACTGCTAGTTGATTTTGTGAATCCTTTTCAGTCTAGAAGAGTGTTGTCCTGGGTTACCTCAGCCTCTTTGTGATGGTGCCCAGTTTCTAGGCTAGCTTAATGGATGTTCACATTTGTTGCTGAAGGGGGATCTTATGTTTCCTGTTCAACCACTTCATCTTTTAAACTGTCTTCTCTTCGTTCTAATACAGTTTCAGGGCACCTTTTTTCATGGGCACCAGCTCTGTGCAATAGTACATGTGATGACCTAAACCTTATAAATACATGTGCATTGAAAGTGTGGAGGAGTAAGTGCAGAAAATGAACAAAATTCAGACGCTTCTTTCTGATGAGCTTCTGTAATGCTCAGAACTGGAAGACTGGATCCAAATGCTTTGTTTATGGCAAAGTCCCACCTTTCATAAAACATTTGGCTCTTCTTCAAGACACAAAAAGTTGTCTCTTGTGTTTGAAAACATGAAATTATGCATACTTCCTGAATGAACTACAGAGCTTTGTTAATTAATTTTGTACATCCCCACAGAGTGCAGGCTAGAATTTAAGTGTAAATGAAGCCTGTGCCTTTAAAAGATACTGGTGTAATACAGCTTGTGCATCAAGATGAGATGTATGGCAAGTCACTTGTTAAGGTCTACTTTGAGCAAAGATTGTAATGCTTAGTACAGTATCAAGGTAAACTGGTAAATTTCATATAAAATAGGGAAATCTGAAAGGAGACAATGGGTATTGAAGAATCTGTTCCATAAGATTCAAGCTGTGAAAAACATCTGTAACAGATTTCTTCAGTTGGAGGAAGTTTTGGTGCCTTTGCAGCCTAGCCTTAAAAAAGTGTCAAATAGTTTATATTATACTGTTTGTTTTAGGAAGTAAGAATCACTGAGGAGGTAAATAACGCCTCGTAGTAAATAAATAACCTCATAGTGTTAGAGGAGCTGAGGAAGTCAATACATAGGAAATCCTTGAGGTAAATACTGAAGTTAAAATGTTGTAGGGCCTAATGAAATGAAGAACTGATAGTTGCATGGAGTTCTCATAGAACACCGTCGTGCAGCTATAGAATAGCTATAAAGAAAAGAAAGACTTAAAACTGAAAAGGCTTTTCCAGTGTCAGAGTGGCGCTATCTGCAGGTAGCTAAAAGTTGCTCATGGAGACTTAATAAAGGGGGCTGTCCACTGTATCAGAAGCATGGCAAACATCTGAAGCCTTCAAGGGGTATATCTCAAGTCATTCTGCAAGAAGATACTGGTATTTGCTAGCCCAAGATTTAGGATGCTATGGGAGCTTGCCTTCAAATCTTTGCCTAAAGTGTTAGGTATTTTCTTGTTGGCTCTTACCACCTTTGCCAGAAGAGCTGAAACTGCTCAGAAAAAGAGATATAAAACAAGAGAGGCTGAGTAGGACTATCATTACCCGACCAGCAAGAGTACTTCACATAAAAGTCCTACTTATGGAGACTGCTACACAAAGAGAGCATAATATGCTTGCTACTGCAGGCAATCACGCCATCTTTTTCATGAAATGATTGCTCTCTTAAAATCAGTTAGATTTCTCTCCTCCCTCCACATATTGCTGCTATTTGGTAGGCTAGCCTAAATGTATTCAGCGCTACTTTATTATCAGCTTGTTCCTTTGCCAGTGCTGTCCTCTTTAGCTTACTTCTCTCCTACCTTTCAATTTTTCCCTCACACTTATGAAGCAGTGAAATCCCTCCCCACTTTTGATGGCTAAGCCTAGTACGCTTTATATTCTGTGCCTTTCAGCATCGTGGTGGCCATTTTTCACTTACAGTTTGCATCTCCCTTGAATGAGGTCACCACCACAATTGCTCATTTCTGGAGAAGAATAGTCCAAGGACGTTGATAAAGAACAGAGCTGTAATAGTATGTGAATCACCTGAATGAACTCCTCCCAGGAAACAACAAGACTTCATTGTGAAGTGGAGCTCAAAAACCCAATTTCAGTATCTGAGGAATAGAAACACCACCTCCTACATGTACAGTTTATCAAGTGAAAACTCAGTTGCACTAAGGAAAACAGTGATAAATTTCTTTGTAAAACGCAAGTATGTAAGTTAAATTCAAATTGTAATTTCACAATTCAGACACAGTGTTCGATCTGACTGTCTCAAAGTGTTGAAAAAACATTTAAACCATTAAATCCTACTTTGTATTATTCAAAACAAAGTTTTGCTTCCTGTTAGTGCAAGAAAACGTGTACAAGGGTGTTCAGGCTAAAAGTCGTGTAGATGTTGTGACTGAGAGCAAGAGCAACTTGGGAAGAAAATGCCTTTATGATTCCTAGGTTCCACTTCAATTAGTATCTTTAAACTTTGGTTTAAACCCGTAGAAGACTTTGCAAGACTCTACAAGACTCATGATTTTTTGGTAAAGGTATAATAGTTGCTCTGTGTTTAAGTGTTGGGTTTAATATGTGAAATTTACATATTCAAGCTTTTCCAGAACTATCATCTATACAAACTTTTTGCTTTGTTTATAACTGAAGTGTTATTATTTCACTTCAAAAAAGTTATTTCTTTACAAGTCATCTGGTTTAGAATTGTTTTGACCTAAGTAAAAAATGTTAGTTTCAATTTGTTTGGTGTCTAATTTTCACTGGAAATAACAGAGTTTGTATTTAACAAGATATATGGGACCTCCTGGCCACATTAGGACTGAAAAAGGCTTTTTTGGTAATAAATCTGTGATAGATTTCTTGTTAGGTGAACAACATCTCTCTTAAAAATCACAACAGCCCAGCTTAATCTGTGTTCTTGGTACTAGGAACAACGTACCTAGCAGTGTAATTTCCTCAGCTGCTTTATAACTGTAGTTATTCTGAGTTATAATAACCCCTACAAAAGTCTAAAGAATTCACCAATCTTTCTTACATACCCCTTAAAAGATTCATCTCGCTGAGCTGTAGAGAGGTAAAGTAGATGTGTATGGTTGCAGTACATCAGTGGCAGCACTGGGAGTTGAGGAATCCCACCTCCCCAGACCATTGTCTACCTTCTTGACCCCTTAGTCAGAAACTTTATTCCGTGACACAGTAATTACACTAACTGTCATATGTTTTCCCCCTGTCTACACCGATGTTGTGCGGGTAGTTGATGATTTTTCGCTCGGTTTTTAGCGTAGGAGGTTAATAATGCTTGGGACATTTGGGCCTTGCTTATTGAATAACTGTCACCTCCAAGGTGTAACTTGATTAACGGTATGTAATTTAGTCTCCAGTTGGTTTACCACTTTCCGATAACGATGTCAGGACCATCACTGCGCTGGCACAGCCCTGCGGCACCTTGGCTAACCCGCCATCAGTATTTGGTCATCCTGCCCACCACCTTCAAACAGCTCTTGCTGTTTGCGTTCGTCTGGCCCCAGCTTGAAAGCACTGCAGCTGCATTACAAATGCCGGTGAATTAAACCTCGTACAGCAGCGGGACTTCTGTGGCAAGCCTGATCAGAATGTGCAAGAGGTCCTGAATTTTTTAGTTACACTCGAAAATCCATAGGTATCCCTAGAAGCCTCGCTGTAAACATCAGTTTTTGAAGTGACATATAACTACCTATGAAGATGATGTTATACTGTGACTAGTCAGTATCTAGATCCCCTGCTATCGCTTTCATAACATCCCTGTACTCCACCAGGCACGTGTGGCAGTCACTGAACAGTCCTTGCCATTTTAAATACATAAGAACCTGACTGTTCCTGCATCTGCTCAACACTCTGTAAACCTCTTTCCTGGGATTATTAATGCGTATGAGTTTTGCCACTGACATCGCTGCTGCTGAAGTACATATGGAGTAGATAACAAATATACCCACAGTGCACGCTGTGATATAAATTCACTGTCGTCTTAGTTACTGAGTATCACAGGAAGAAGAGGGACCACAGCAGGGTCAGAGCTGGCACTGCAAGCCGGCAAGCTGCCTAAACCTCCTCCCACCTTGGTCTTTCATAAAGAAGTAAGAGTGAGAATGAAAGGAAGGAATGAATGAAAGAAACTTCCCTGGGAGCGCAGATGCCTTTTCCCCAGGAGATGGCGAGCTTGGTCTCCCATTTCTGTTCCCTCACCAGTTCCTCGGCAGGAAGCAGCAGTCTGGGCTCTCCTTTTCACCCCAGAGCAACCGGGTGCCTGCAATAGCTCAAACAGAACCAGTCACTTCAGCAGCTGAACAGAATGGGGGACATTAGTCACTGGGTAGCAAAAGGTTTCTTGTCTGCTAACACATTTGTGGGTTGAGGCAGCCGAGCACGTTTTAGGGAGAGCTGGCAGAGATGGCAGTGGCAGACAGTCTCTGCAGTGTGCCAGTCATTTTAATCACAAAGAAGTAGGAATCATTCTTGTTTTTTATTTTGCCGTGTTAGACGCAAATCCTTCCGGGGATAGCTTTGGCACCCGCAAGGGAAAGAGCAGCGCTGTGCTTGAAGGGATGCTGATGACTTGGAATGTTTCCAGACTGGCCCATCTCAGACAATGCAAGTTTTGCATAGATTTGTCTTTCAGTAGCAGTGAGCAGGGCACTGTGAAAATCGTCTCTGGAGAAGGAAGTAAGATGGGGGGAGGGAGAGGTCCTTCTCTCCCAGCGTGTGACAAACCAATTCTAAACAGTGCACTAGGCACAATGGGATCCTGTATCTTTGGTCCCTGTTCTCCAGCTATATACAAATTCTCTTGTTTTTTGCTCACTTTTGCTGCTGCTGTCCATAGAAGGCCTGGGATGACAGCACCCCCTCTCCTCTCTGACCCTTCTGCACCCCCACCTCCCGAGAGGCATCGTCTTGCCAGTCTGAGAGCAGAAGTGCTAATGCACACCAGCAACACCGACACGCCACACAGTGCTGTCAAATATGCAAAATAAACACACTGAGCAGAGACAGTTAAATATCACCCCGTCTGCATCCTTACTCTCTCCTAGTTACTGCTGCTGTAAAAGACTGGTTTGGAACAATAGTAGGTATATGGCTTTCCCCCCCTGCCTTCCCCTCGAAGCAAGACACAGTTTTTCAGGTTGACGGCATCCCTTTATGCTGATGAGATAGTGAAGGTGGAGTGCCAACTAGCAGCAGAAATATAATAGCATCCATTAGAGCTGTTAGCTAGAGGCTGCCGGTGCTTCTGTTTGTAATTTAGAGGGTTATAACTCAGCCATGCAAATAAGAAGCAGGAGAAAGTTTACGTTGAAAATCTGGACCTTGCAGTGGGCTTTTTAGTTTCTTACAAAAAAATAAATACTAAATTTGCTTTGATACTCTGGACCGTGCTGTAAGGAAGAGATAAGAAACCTAAATGAGAAGACTGCAGTATGCAAAGCCTGGCCTTTGCACTGACAGGGAACTGGGCTAACTGGAAATGCTGACATCTTTACAACTGTATCAATGACTGTAGGTGCAGGGGTGTCCAAACCCCCATTCTGTATCAGTAAGTCTGGAGGCAAATGTCATCGTCACTTCCAGACAAAGCACTGCACAAGTCAGCAAGGCTCCCTGAGTCAAGCTGTGTGTCTGCTCCACGTGGTGGCAGGGCTCAGGCTGCATGAAGTTCACTGGAGGTTTATGACCAGAATCAGACATGTGCTGCCCAGAGTATGTGGCTGCACCACTTCCTTGGTGCTTTGCGGCATTTGGGCATCGGTGCCTCATTCCCAAGCCTGTTTCTGCATTTCTCTCATTGATATGCCCACACAGAGACATCACCCTTACATTCAATTACTTTTTTAAATCCAGTAATAACAGCCAGTATTATTCCATGCTCTACTAAACCAGAATGGCAGGAAGTCGTGGTTAATCTAGAAAGCTTGACCTGGATGTCAACAGACAGCTGATACGCTTTTGTAAAGATGTGTCTGGTGACAAATTATCAGAAGATCAGAATGAAATCAAAGAAACACAAAAGCATGACTGAGTGCACTGCATAGCTGGAAGTTATGAGAAGTGCATTTAGAGACAACTATTTTTTCCCCTCTCTGAAAAGGACAGCATGCCGGTGTACTTGGCCATCTGTGTCTCAGGATGTTTTCCTTTTCCTGGGCACAGATGGTAAACTTCAAACACCACGATCACTCTCACCTACCACATCAGCCCTGTAACCAATCTTATTTATAGCTTCTACCCATTGCAGTGACTTCATTTCTCCCTTTGGTGCTATTTTAGAATTTCTGATTAATATTAAATGCAGTAAAACAGACACATTCAAAGCTACCCTTGTGGGTGTAGTAACATAGTTCTCAATAAAGCAAAGACCCTTTAAATAAAATGAAAGCCAGACACATTTTGCCTTGTCCTCAGGCAAGAAATAAAAAACCCTTCCTGTGCTTTCAAAAACTAAAAGAAAATAGTTAAGGAAGAAATCTACCCAAGGTGCGGCTGCCGTTCCCTCTTCCGCCCTAGTTTGCACACCACCTCTGCAGACCGCGCGTTCTCCGAGGCAGAGACCTCGGCTCCACAGCCCCGTGCAGGGAGCCAGCGCTGCCACCAGTACTCTCATCCATAACGACAAGGATCCTGTCCCTTGGCTGTAACGCATCACCAAGATAGTTTCCTTATTTCAGGATCAGATTTCAGGCTTTCTAGTTGCTTGGCACCACAGCGGTCCCATCGTTTCCCAGATCAGTACAGCTGAATTACGCAGTCAGACGGGTGGATTGTGTCCCCGGTGGCAGCTCACAGAGAAACAGTCCGATATTCAGAGGTGTGGAGTACTTTCTCTGGACCTTCAGATGCTTCTGATAACCCTCCCTCTGGGCCCATCTGATCTGCAGTATCAAAAGGGATGGCAGTACAATTTTCCCCAAGAGAAGTAATTTTTGTGGCATTTTTGGTTAAAATTTCATCTTCTTCTACATTTCCTTTTGCCTTAAATCATTCTGTGTGATACACACTGTCATCCCCCGCTCCAGAGCAGACTGCACTCTGGCAGTGAAAGAACACCATCCTGTTTCAAGAATTCAGTAGGAAGGAGTGTCATCTAGCACAGGGCTGTTCTAACGGTAGGCACTGGTGCAACTCTGGACCACAGCCTGGTTTTGCTTAGACCTCTGCCTGCCCTGCAAGAAATCAAACCTCGCACAGCTCCTTGGCTGCAGAAACAGAAGAGGGCCCAGGATAGCAGCTGCAGCTCTCCAGGCTCATCGGCCACGTCCGACCCTGGGCAGCGGGACTGAGCTTGGCCTTGACATCACCTCTGGGACCCCAATAAAACTGGAGCGGGCAGCCTGGGAGGGCTGAGAGCGGGGCCTGGAAACGCAGACCTCTGAGCCGCACGCTTGCCCACCGCGGTTCTCGAGCTCTACCTCTGCCTTCTGTCTAGCGGGCAGAATGCTAGGTTACACCTGGTCTGGGGGAGATGGGATAATTAACCCATCCACTTGGTATTAAGCCCCTTGAAGTGTGTAGGCAAAGGAACTTACAAGTGCATTGAGCACAGTGCCAAGAAAATATGTCAATGCCAGAGCATTGTGTTTCCTGTCGCAGTACAGGCTGAAATGATTTTCTGCTGCCTACAAAGAAAACAGTGTTTTGCAGAGTTTATCACTCTCCAGTTCCTCAGGAGCACGGTGCCACACCGCTTTGAACACACAACAGGGTTCGACTCTTGAAGTAAAACCTGAATCGCTATTACAATGCTCTTCAAAGGAATCGCGTCCTGCTGGGGTTTATAGCTGAAAGCAAGTCTTCACCTCTCCCTGACCCACTTTAAAAGTTTGTCCTTCTACCTCATTCATATGAAAGTCTTCAGAAGGAATCTGTGAACGGAGGCCACAATGAAAGAGCAGCTTACCTGTTTGTTTGGGAAGAACTCCCTTTGCCTTGTCTCGATTTCAGACCTCCACGTAAACCAGCAACTACAGACATGATTCCCCTGGATACGACCCCTTCCCTTCCCCCCCGTCCAGTGGCATCTTGTCCCTCAGCCTTGCCGGCTGTGACCGGGGAGGTGAATTTGCTGGGCTCAGGAATCAGTGCCTGGTGTTTAAATCCCCTGCTGCCTGTGTGATGCACATGCCCGTGCAGAGCGAGGAAGGGATGGTGGCACTTCCACATGAATCGAGCCTGGATGATTCTGACCAACTCACTGACATGAATTTTATTTTCACAGCCAGCTCTCTGTTGCTCAGGGTGGTTTGTTTTTGTCAGAGTTGCCTGGTTTCCAGCCATTTGCTGTGGGGTTTGCTACAGAATAAGTATGTCCTGGACGGCAGTATTGCCTCGGCAGGCCTTAGGAGGGTCTGCAGGGCTTGCAGACACCAGCAGTGTCTCACGGGTGGAGTGATGTATCGCTCAAATAAACCTGAGATGAAGCAGATGCAGGGGACAGGGAAGGGGCCTAATAAGGCTTCAGCCATCCCAAGTCAAATATAAATACAGATGGGGTTTTTTAGCTGAAATCAACAAGGGACTTGATCATTGTCATTTATTGCCTTATTAAGCCACTTTTATTACAGCATTTATGATGTTTGGGCATCCCACACCTGACACAGAAATGCCTGCAATGAACTAGTTGTGTTCAGGTGTTGTCCTTTATTAGGGCTGGCCCACAAAGAGGTTGATGGGTCCATGACCATCCCCTTGAGACCTACTGTATGGCGACTTGCACGGAAACTGTCACAAGCTCTTCTGTAACTACAAAACAGCCCCTTGGCCAGTGTTTCTGCCTCTCTTCCTCCCCCCTCAGGAGCCCTCCACATGCATCGCTGAAAAGGTCGCTTGTCTCTAGAGCCCCTGTCACTACACGCAGCTATCGCATCACCACGCAGTCCTACCGCGCTTCTGAAAATAAAACAGCAGTAAACCCAAGCCACCGCCACAGACTCCCTCGCTTACCCCCCGCTCTTTTTCACGCCTTGTTAGCACCTCCATGTCCAGCTGGTAGCAGGTCTGGAGGGCAGGTCTGGAGGGCAGGTCTGCTGCTGGGACCAAGGGCTGGGGCTCTCTGGTGTTAGTCCTGGCTTTGCACGCCCGTGGTGTGACGGCAGGCGGCACAGGGCTCTGCAACCGGCCAGACCCTGTTAGGGAGGCAGTGACAGCGTCGACGCTGCTCCGACAGCCACGGCTTGCCTTTTATATTTGGCGCTAGGAGCTCTACAGGAAGAAAAAAAACAGACAGGGAGTGAGGCGGGGAGGGGAAGGATCAATTTTGCTGTGCTCTTTGTGAGCAACGAGACTGGAAACGTCCACCAGTCAGCCTAGAGAGAAATGGCAGGCTGAGACTGACCTACACTGCGGCCCTAGGTTAATACACGTTAGCTGATTGCTAACTAACCTAAGACTGGACTTTGCAAAGCCTTTGATTTAGAAGATCAATACCTATATTGGCCTGAAAAAACAGCTTGTATTAAAAATATATCTACTAATTCTGGCCTGACCCAGAAAGGCTAGATCCCCCCAAGCTGTGCAATGTTTAGAGAGTGTCGCGGATGCGCCTGGTCCTGCAGATCTCGGTGCCAAGCTCAGTCAGTTGTTCAGTGAGCCGGGCCAGGTACAGCAGCAGGGATCCAGGCAGCCGTGCAGAGGGGAGAAGGAGAATAGATGGTGCTCTAAACGGGCAACTGTCAGGCAGCATTTGTAATTTAGCAGGCAGCAAGCAGGAAGGCCTCCAAATAAGAGAGTTAACTGCTACATGAGGGCTTTGCACTCTAGCTACTAGCTGGCAACAAAATTGGTGCTGATTCTGATGCAACAAGCTTTAATCCTGCTGTATTATCGACACTGTATATTTCCAGGTTTATACACTCCCCAATAGATAAAATGTCCTTGAAAACTCACTCTCTCTTTAATTCCCAACACTTTACTTGAAAACATAACTCTAAATATCACATTAACCAATGGCCGCAGCATCTTTAATCCACTCCAGGACCCTTTTCTCTTTGACATCTGCCACATGATCACCATCCACTAAAGCAGCCTCAGACGCGCTGTGAAGAAACCCAGTGCAACACTGCTGAAGTCAGATGATGGATCACCCTAAAACTACATATCCTGACATTCAAGGAGGCAACTGAAGAAGAAATATCTCAGGAAAGGCAAAGTCTTTGGTAGGAGAAGAAAGATGAGCAGGGTACAGCAGAGACATTGTCACGTACCTTCGTCTGATCACGCACTGAGACTGGTCGTGAATGAATTCCTAGAGAGTAATTTCATTTTACAGTTTTAAGCTCATGCAGATCTCATGGTTGGGGCACACGACCAGCCTGCCGCCACTTAACAAGTTCTTGCATGTCAGCTGAGCTGTGCCGACCGACCGGTGCCTTCCGTGTCCAGCGCTGGAGAGCGCACACTGCTGCACCGACAGGCAGGGCAACACCTTCCCCCTTACACTTACCTCGTTCAGACAGGGCATGGGCAGGTTGGAAATGCCAAGTGAAGGCCATAGCGTATCCTCTTCAGCATGGCTGGGGCTAATCCGTCTCGTCGTGTGCTAGGTTTGAACATGTTCTGCTAGAAAAGGATTCCCAGGAGATGAACACCCTCAAGCACCCATTCACCAGCTCTGCAAGTTTTCCGAACTCAACCCCGGAACTAATTTTTGTTGGCAGTGCCGACCCCAACAGCCAGCTTGGCTCAGAGCTCTGCAGCACTCGAGAGATGAGGTGGAGTGTAATCCCGCAGCACGAGCCACCCAGCCCTCTCTTGTAAGAGACTCCTTGGCCTGCGAGGACAAGCTCTTCGATGGCGAGCCAGGGATGTGGCTCTTGTGCCAACGTTTCCTCTCACACGCTCTGTCCCCCTCTGAAGATCTGCAGCGCTGCGAGTCTCGGCTACAGCTCTTGCCTCACAGCCAGCTGGCAGCCTGGAATGATAAGTGGGGATCATAACCTCCGCGAGCAGATCCCCGTGGCTTTCATCTCCAGCTGTTGCGCCTTCAGCATTATCAGCAGGAGTCAGAGAAAATCAAACGTGGTGGCATCAGCATTTAGGGCAGTGGGCGGGAAAGGGCAGGGAACACAGAGAAGTTTTGGGGGAATCTGGGATAGGGAGGTGAGTGCTTGGTATTTAAATAACGAGGCTGCCAATTTCAAGATAAGCTCTCACGGGTTGCAAAAGGCCTCAGATTCATTCCAACACTCTTCTCTGTGTCATCAGCCTATTTTCGCATCTGGTCCTTCACCCTGACGCAGTGTGGTCCCTGTTGCTTGGGAACCCTAGGAGGGAGGCTGGGGGAGGGAGTTCTGTGCCCCTCACACAGCTTCTGCTGACAGGGACAGCATCCGACCTGGAGGTTATGCCAGGCCTCGTTACAAATAAGGGTTTGACACAACCACTTCCAGCTTTGTCTATAAATTATACATTACTGAGCAAAGACACTTGCAGATCTTGGATTCACAGCCCTGCAGAAAAAGACTGACCACAGCCAGCATCAGCAACAAAGCAGAAGACACACATGTGCTTATGAAGCCATCAGCAGGAGGGACCAATGCTGGGATTTTCTGCTTGGGCTGCAGGAGCTCCCACCAGTCAGGCTGACAAACAGGACCCTGCGACCTGGGAGTCCGAACAGCCCCCTGAAAGGGGCCAACATTTCCCTCCTTGTGCCATCTCACTCCGAATTGCTCATTTGTCTGTGCTTGACAGTGAAAGGGTTAACTTGGAGACAGTCCCTCGATACCCTCTTCTGAACGTGATGGAAATGTCAAGTGACCCCTCTGGTCCAGCACGTTCGCTCAGACCAGAGGCTGCTTCCTCATTAGCAACAATAAATTCAAAGCAGATGGGAAAACTGTGCTCCCTTCTCTGATCCAGCTTTCAAAGCCCTTTGATTTCAGAATCCCTTGGCTGCTCTTTGACTTTTCTCCTGTCAAATTCCCTGGCAAGATTGATAAGGTCTGGACAGGAGGACATCAGTGCAAATTCTGGTATCAGTCCTCCCACCTGCCGCATTTCCCACATCTGACCATGTTAATCGCAGCTTCTTTCTTCACCTTTGATGTAAAGACCCTTGGAATTTTTTTCCCTATCCTTCCTCCATCACCAATTTACCACAACACTTTGCAAGGGTCAATGGCCACCTCCTTCCCATGTCTGCAGTACTTCTCTCACGCACAGACGGGCGCCTGCAGGTCACCAGGCCAAGCGAGGAACTGCTCAAAGCTGCAGCAAGTTTGCTTAGAGAGCGTGCTCTGCTTCTTCCACGCCAGGAGGCAAAAGCCTTGAAGCAAGGGGAGGTTTGGAAAGGACAGCAAGACAGTACCAGAAGTACTAACATCTAGAGGAGACTCCACAGCGAATGTTAACACCAGGACAGGGTCAGTGAGCGAGCGAGATGTCCCCGTACCGTGGCCCGCGCGGAGTCAGGCAGGCAGTGCTGTGGGGTGACTCAGGTGGGAGACGGGTGCACGGCCGCTTCCAACGGCTCTTCCCCTCCGCTGGCACCAGACCTTTCCTGCGGCCCAACCCATGCCTCGCTGCCTTTTTCACAAGGACATTCTCCCTGGTCCCCAGCCTGGATGTGAATTTTCAGCTGACTGCTTCTTGTCCCACCTGGGCGGTGGGAGACCGAGGGACCACTCCCCGCCATCACTGAAGTCTCCTCTCATCCCCTCTGCTGCTGCTCCTGAAGCTGCTTGAAGAAATCCTGTGAAATGAGGAGGTGCAGAGAGAGCACGATTTACTCGAGGTCACCCTAGGGACCAACCCTCACCCCGAGACCCTAACACCTCAGCATCCTTCTGCAGCCTCAGAGCTACCTGCCTTCCCCCTGCCCCATTTAGAGGCCCATTTTGGTTGCTGCCATCCTGCCCTGCTAAAATCCCCTGTGCCACCACTACCCCTGAGGGAGGAGCCATTTCCACAGGCAGAAACTCCGGGGAGCCCCAGAAGTAGGTGGGGGTCCCCCACTCTCCTGAAAGTTCCGCTTGAACAAGGCAACGCTGACTGATGAGGCTCGAAATATACCCTGTCCACCATCCCAGTCCCACTGTGGATGGAGATCAGCTCTGCCAGGTAAGCCGTATTGCTATATTGCTATACTCCAGCACACCATTTCCACCTTTGACAAGCAAACTCATGTTTCCCCAAGGATCTGGGATCTCGGCGGCAGAGGTTTGTGGTCCCTGCTCCCCAACCCCCTCCTGGTGCTGCAGATGCTGCTCCACGCCCGCGGTCCAGGACAGGGTGACCTGCCATCGGTGGCCATGAAGAAACACTCCTGAAAACTGGGCAGGTCCGAGCCATCCCGCAGCTGCCCTGTGTGGCCCCGGCTCTTCAGGAAGACCACAAAAATTTTGCCTAAGCAAGGCGAGCTGAAATGAGGTTAAAAAGCTGTTGCATTGCACGCAGGCCTCTAGGAAAACCTAAGTAATGAAACCAGCCTCATATTGCATTAACCTGAGGTTTCGACCTCTCCCACAGCTGCTGACCCAAGTCTTCCAAAGTACAGCAAAATTCACTTTCAGACATCGCTCTGACGACTCCCTACTCCTTGCAAAAACGCAGCGACCCATATGGCTAGGACTAACGGATGGCTGCTGGGTCGCCTCGGCTGCCAGCGCCCGTGGCAGGCTGCGAGAGCAGGGGTAGGGCAGTTCCTTTGCCAACGCAGCTTCCCGGTCGCTGCCAGCAGGAGCGAGCTCACGACGCACAGGTCGGTGCACAGCTGATTCCACGCAATGAGAAACACCCACCTGTTAATCAGGCTATTGACTAGACACTCACTTACACCCCGTGCTTGATAATCCACCTTTTGTCCTCAAAACTATTGCGGGCAATGTATGCTTTTACACACCCTGTAGTAACGCGGAGCCGTGCCGGTGGCGTATTCGATACGCACGAGGCGGTACGCATTGGAACACGTGTGCTGCGCTTCCCGATCCCTCAGATGCTTTCAAAGCTCTCCCCATCGCTGTCCCGTTCTCCTGAAGCCACGGCATACAGCCCTGCTGCTGGAAGAGCGAGCCAGGAGCCACAGGTCCTGTCCCGACTCACGTATCAAGCCTTGTGCTCAGGCTGCTCCACCTCTCTCCACCGGCGAGGTACACCAGGGTAAAAGCTGGGTCATCATTTCCTCCTAGCCCACTCACAGCAGCTGACAAGCTTTACCTCTCTGTCGGGGACTGCGTAAGAGCCTGTGTCAGGATTTCACGCCAGGGCCGGGGGATGGCTGCTTCAGTTCTCCGCAGAGAAACGGCAGCGGGTGCACGCACACGGAACTGATGAGCGCCTGCATGAGAGGAATCTGCTCTTGCTGAAGTTACGTATTCATTATTCACTAAACCTAGCAAAAGGCCCAAAGTGACCCTGAAGTTTCTCTCAGACTGAGCAGCTGCTGCAGCTGTTTTGGCACCAAACTGGGCAGCAGGGAGCTGGGCCATCAGAGCACCCACGGCTCCTGCTCGTTTCTGCTGTGGGAGACGGGATCACAACAATCTTCATGATCAGAGAGAAGGGCGCAGGAGGGAACCAGGGACCTGGCCATACAGCAAAGGGAGGTGCACGATGACATTTAAAGGCTGCAAAATTGTCATTTGATGACCATGGAGAGACTGCAGGCTGCTCTGCCTTCCTTCTCCTTCCAGGGTGCCATTGCAGGCACAGCAGCAAGGCAGCACTCCGTTCACAGCAGAGAAAAGCCAAGCAAACAAAACTGATCTCTCCTTCAGCAAGTCAGAAGAGAGAAATGTTTGGCTGTGTGTTAATGGGGCTGCTGTGGAGACTCTGGGCAACAGAGGAGCACAATTCATTTTTACTGGAAGTACCAGAGCGTCAGACGCTGAAACACCAAAGCTTTGGAGATACGCGTGTCTTGGATACTGATTTACTTGTTACCGCCATGTAGCCATGTGCAGATGAGTGAGGGGGTTACTCTACAGCTAAGCGTACCCCTAGAACTCCTTCCTTTCCTCCCAGCTGTGGTAGCTGGGCCTAAAGCAAAGGTGACATCTCTCCTCTTCCCACCCCGAGGGACTTCATCTCAGTTGTCTGAGGAAATCACTTGTAACTTCCCAAAGTGCTCAACCCCTAGGTAACTGAGGGGTGAACGGGTAGGGGCCAGCAAATCAGGCTGCAACGAACTAGGGCAGTGAAAGCAGACAGAAAGGGGAGAGGCTCCGTCGCTCCGGCAGCAGAAGACTTGGGAAGAGCAGCAATAAAAACAGTTCAGGGTTCTTCCTCAGCCTGCAGTCTTGGGGCAGATTCCACTACCTACTTTTACTTCGGACTACAGATAAGTAAATGATTTGGCTTTGTCATTCTCTCCTCACCGCAGCTTACAAATCTGAAGTCACAGTGGTTGTAAAGCAGCCTGTGATCCCCAGAACGTATGGCTGAAAGGCCAAGGAGCAGCATCAGCCATCTTGCCATCACGGAGCATGAGGCAGCCCGGAGACGGTGCAGAGGGAGCCGAAAGAGGGGAGTGAGGAGGCAGCCAGCCCAAGGGCCATGCATCCCCCTCCCCTCTCCTGGCTGAGGGAGAAGAAGCGCAGCTTGTCATGGTACAGCCTAATATTCAGAGGGTCACAGTTCCAACTTTTGCCTCAGGCCTTCCAGACTCTGGCACAGCATTTCAAATTGTATTAGTTTGGGAAAGAGGCAAACAAAAAAAGTTATCTTTTTTTTACCAGGCATTGCTTAAAATAGAAAGCAAACAAATGTCAGTGCTGACACACACAGCCCCAGAGACAGCAGTGAGATGCACAGACACAGACAGATGCGTGCGACTGGCGCCTGTGCTTGATCAAGACTACAATTCCCCGTCTATCACCCCCAGCATTTCCAGGAAAGAATATTTTTTTTTTCTTAATATCAGATTAGGGAAGATAATTAAACACCTTTCCACTTACATGCTGGGCAATCTGGTGCATAGCATGAATACTGTGGTGGTTTGTTCTCAGTTTTCCACCACTTTCTTTTCCCCGGTCTCCTGTGTAATTTGCTGTCTGGCTATTCCAAAGCACATCTTTATGATGTCCTTTTACTCTATTCAAATCACCATCTGTTTGTTTCATTAGCAGTCTCACTTGGGGGCGGGGTGTGTTAGGAAGGCAGTCGACATTCCAAAATGAAAAGCCTTGGAACTAACATTATCCAGTTGGAAAATGATAAAGTGCTGCTCTTTGGCATCTCTCAGAAGCTTGTCTAAAAGCACCCCAGTGCCCATTTCTTGATACCCTTCTCTTTTACCTTTCACTGAGAATCACTGATTTACTTGCAGGCTAGAGAGGACTAAATGCCTCCTGTGTTTCAAAGAGAGTCTGCTAAACCAGCCCGACACTCAATGTGTTCACTCATAAATGAGTGCCTGGCTCCCAGCAAGGAAATGCGACACCACTGGACACAACCCCAGTCTCCCCAGAGCCACCAGCCCCTTCTGCCCTGCCTTCAGCAGGGTCAGATCTAACAGGGACTGCTCTAGGCTAGCAGTTCATAGGCCAGCAACACATTTGATTAACAAGAGGGCCGCCACACCGCTTATCTAGAAATATGCACACCGTCTTAAAATCAGCAGGCATAAAAAGGGGAGCGTTTGTCACCCACAGCGCCAGTGCCACATGGAAGACAAAGGAACATTTGTCATGTCTCTACAAGGGAGTGCAAGGTTGTTGGGACACGATGGCAACTCACGGATCTAGGAAAAAAATCTGAGTAATTTTTTTCTGAACCAGAGGGGGAGCAATGAATCCAGCTCCATGTCTGCGTGCCCCCATTGTTCTGTAGCACTGGATGAAAAATGAGCCCAGCTGGAGCAGGAAAAGGAGACTACTGCACTGCATTTGGTTATGTGGCATTGCATTTGATTATACTGCATTGCATGCGATTTTTGGGTGATGAGGGTAGCTTGGCTGCAGCGGGAAAATGGAGATCAGGCAGATCTGTGGAAGCATGAAGGGTCACACAGTGATTTGTTCCTTCACTGAGCCATTAACTCAGCAGTAACCACCGCAGATGTTTTATTGGTTTAGATCCTGGATTTGAAAGGTTCTTCCTTAAATTGCGACTCCTAGACTCAACAGGCTACAGCCAAAGCTATAATTTCTGACTAGAAAAAACAAGACACTTGAAAAACACAAACACATCGTAACTAATGGACTGCTAATCTGCCTGAATCCAGGGTCCTGCTCACAGAGAAGTATGCTACCACTTCTGTCTGCACGGGCTGCTTCCTGCAAACACGGCTGCATTAGAAAGGGAAAAGCGTTGCCTCAGACACCGGGGATGTCTGGTGTCACCAAGCCACTGCTGGTGTGCTGCTAGGGAGGGACTTCTCCAACCTGCTGCCCCAAAGAGGGATGCTTACTCGCCTCCTGCCACTGGCTGGCTAAAGGCCGGAGATCCAAGCACTTGGTCAAGCCTCAGCAGTGCAGCCAGATCTGCTCCATGCTGGTAGGTGCTGGGATAAAACGATCACAAATAGTATCAGGAACAGTGTGGCCAGCAGGAGTAGGGCAGTGATCGTGCCCCTGTGCTCAGCACTGGTGAGGCTGCACCTCGAGAACTGTGTTCATGTTTGGGCTCCTCACTGCAAGAAGGACATTGAGGTGCTGGAGCATGTCCAGAGAAGAGCAACGAAGCTGGTGAGGGGTCTAGAGCACAAGTCCTCTGAGGAGCAGCTGAGGGAAATGGGATTGTTTAGTCTGGAGGAAAGAAGGCTGAGGGGAGACCTTCTCGCTCTCTACAGCTACCTGAAAGGAGGGTGTAGCGAGGTGGGTGCTGGGCTCTTCTCCCAAGTAACTAGCAGTAGGAGAAGAGGAAGTGGCCTCAAGTTGTGCCAGGGGAGGTTCAGGTTGGATATTATGAAAAATTTGTTCGCCGAAAGGGTTATCAAGCGTTGGGGCAGGCTGCCCAGGGAAGCGGCTGAGTCACCATCCCTGGAGGTATTTAACAGACCCGGAGTTATGGCACTCAGGGACATGGTTTAGTGGTGGACTTGGCAGTGGTAGGTTTATGGTTGGACTTTATGATCTTCAGTGTTTTTTCCAACCTAAATGATTCTATGATTCTACAGCCCATCATACAAGAGGGTACAAAACCCATACAAGATGGCCCGATCCCAAATTATGATAGGAATCGTTGGCAGACGTTGGGCTGTGAAAATACCCCAGAAAAGTTCAGAAATGGCCTGTAAATGCTTGAATTACCTTCCATCAGCAGGGCACTGTAAAGCAGAGACACAAGCTGGAGAGAAGGAAAGGGCAGAAGGCAGTCCTCAGGCTGAGCACGCACAGAGGCACCAGACCTTCACCGAGAGACATGTAACATGAAGCTGATGGAAGAGATCTAACCACAGGCAAAAATAAAACAAGAAATTCTTCAGGGCATCTCAATAAACTCTCAGACTGAGCAGAGATGAGGGTAGACAGACCCCAATGGTGTTTTCCTAGGAGCCGAAGTGGTGGGGGAGAGCCCCCCCATAGACTACAGATCTGTCATAGGTCTCTGCTTGGCTGACAGTGTGAAGTCAGACACTCTTCAAAGAGCACAGCATGAGCTTGTTTCCAGATGACATTTCATGTTCTTATCCCTCCCTCCCCTTCATTCCCTCCTCCCTTTGCCTTTGGACCTGTCACAGTCTGTTTGGTAAAGATGAGCTGCACTGCTCCTGTTTGAGGGGATGCTTGGATCCCATCATGTGGTTTAAGGGCTTTCAGACAGACTGAGTCCTGGGGCTGCCATGGAGGCTCAGCTACCATCCTCAGTCACTGGAAGAGGCCTTAAGCCCAAAGCCCTCATCTTGAGCCTATCTAGCAATCCAAGATCTCCCCTCACTTGGATCTAGCCTCGGTGACCTGAAAAATAAAAATCCTAGGAATGATTAATTCCTGCAGTAAGAGAGCCTTTAAGAAGTAGGACAGACACTATCAAAAGTCCACTCAGCACAACTCAGCAGGAGAAGAGATGAACTACTGGCCACAGGTGATTGTAGCAGCCCAGATCAGACTCTGCTTCCACTGAAATAAGTGACTGTTTCAAGAGAACCTGAAACCCTCAGGTGTGCCTGCGCAGGCAAGGTCTGTGTCGCTGAGAAATAACGGACAACCCCTGCAGCCGCTGGCCCTACCCAGCACACCACGCAGCAGGATTAACCTCGGCACGGGGCTGCGAGCCTCATCACCCAGCAGCTTAACAGAAGCCCATCCTGACATGGCCGTACTGATTCCAGCTCTCACTCTAGCCAGGATCTCATCGCCAGGGGGAAAAAAACAAGGGTGAAGGCAATTCCTGCCTTGAAGCAATTTGTGGGCAGCAGTGCTATTAGTTCTCCAGCTCCTTGCCTCCCTCTTGCTCCCCAGCCAGGGCCTCGTCCTCCTGGGGTGCTGCATTCGGTCCTCTGTCTCTGTGTCACATCCCACCTTCCCCTTACAGCCCGAACACGCACTCACAGCCTGCCTTGCTGTGCTCCTCCATGCTGCACCTAGCCTACACTGGAAACAGAGCTCCTCTGCTTACTTTATCAGATTGATACAAAAAAACGCTATTAGCATAGTGGCAGGCTCTTAATCATTATTAATAGTTGCAACTTGGGTGTGATTAACGAAGGGAAGGGTTAAAGTCAACATCTGTGTGACTGAGGCTGTCAGTGGGGATTAGGGGAAACTCCCATCACTTCTCCAAGTTCTCGCCTGCTTCCACTTTCTTTTAAACAGAACATATTTTGGACCGTATTAAAGTAAATTAAATTTTTATGTTTTTCATTTGTCTTTTACAGATCGCGGTATTTTTTTTTTTCCTCCAGTCATCATCACCATGGGAAATCAGCTGCTGAAGTCTCACTCATTCTTTGCTGGCAGTCTCTAACAGCCTCGTATCTCACCAGGCGTTTCGTTCATCTGGCGACCGGCAGGCACCGGGGTGCTCTCCCCCCCGCACCCCCTTCCTCAAAGCAGAGATAAGAGCGCAGCTATTTTAAAAGCAGGAGGTGAGATGAAAGCACCCGCTTCAGATCAGACACTGCTGCCATTCCATAATTAACTTCACCTACATTTTCAAAGGGAGAAAAAGAAACCCGCATCCAAAAGTCATTTCAAACCACCCTCTCCCCCACACGTTAGTCATCTCACTCTTGATACCGATATCAAGAAAAAAAAGTGAGGACTTTTTTTTTTTTTTTTTTTTTTAAATAATATTACCAAGCCAGCCTTCAAAGCTCTATCTTGAGCTCATTTTTCAAATGCCAGCGTAAAAGGCAGCCAGGTCACTCTCTTCCTTCTGTAGTTCCCTGTATCGCTCAGGGCTGCCTATACGCTCAGGGTCAAAATGACGTTTCTCCCTCCCGCTTCCTCCCCCTCCTTTCCCAACAGCATTAAGCAAAAACTGTTGGTGCTGGCCAGCTGACAAAGTGTTCCTACAGCCCCTGCAGGAACCTGTGTCCCTACCCTCAACACACCGCAACTGCAGCTTGCATCTTTAAACCAACATTATTTCAGGCAAGCCACCTCTAATACACCCTAGCTCCCCGCTGGGAGACATTCACAGTCCAGGTACTTGTTAATCTGTGGAAACCCAGACCAGGTGTTTCTGTATGTTAAGTCCCACCCCGGAAACTCCAGAATCCTTCTCTACATAAAGAGCTATATAGAATAACTGTTTCAATGAGTCTGCAAATTTGGGTAAGACAAACAAGTACCTAGAGGTCAGAAGAAAATATGGAATTCAATTATTTGTTTCTGTTTTTCAATCACTGCCTGAATGTTTCCAAAAAGGAAGAGAACTGGAAACAGTTAGCTGCAGGTCCTGACTTACCTATTTTTAATTTATTTTTTTAAAATTTTCTTATATCTGCAAAAATCTTCTGCTAAATTGAACGGGTCTAAAAGATTACAACAGGATGGATAAGACAGCACTACCGAAGTGGTCAGGAGGCTGGATCTTGGCAAATGCAGGTTCTGTTATTCCTGAAGCTCTCTTGATGTCTCTCCCTGTTCTCAGGTGTCCCCACTTAGAAACCAGTGCAAATCTTCCTCCCACCCCTGCAACCGATAAAAAGGAAGAGAGAGTAACAAGAGTGATCAGTTCAACCAAGCAGCCAGAGGATTTCTATCCAGCTTCCTGAAAGAAGGTGATAGAATCATAGAATCACAGAATGGTTTGGGCTGGAACGGACCTTAAAGATCATCTGGTTCCAACCCCCCTGCCATGAGCAGGGACACCTTCCACTAGACCAGGGTGCTCAGAGCTCCATCCAACCTGGCCTTGAACACTGACAGGGAGGGGGCAGCCACAGCTTCTCTAGGCAACCTGATCCAGTGCCTCGCCACCCTCATGGTGAAGAATTGCTTCCTAATATCTAATCTAAATCTGCCCTCTTATTTTACAGCCATTCCCTCTTGTCCTATCAATAATAATCGGTCTACGATGATTTTCATGTATCTCAGGTATCCGACACCAGAGACAGACCATCTTGTGCTGCCAAACCCGTAAGAGCCACTGCTTTCAACTGCGAGCGTGCCTCGGCACCGGCTCCATGCAAGCTCACGGCAGAGAAACTTCTAACCTGCAGCCAGCTCCTAGAGAGGGGCCTTGCTAGTAAAGATCCACTGCACCTCTCAGATGCACAGCGTTGTTGGGTTTTTTCCCTGTAGCAGCTCGGTTATGATTTTATCTTATGTAATCCTTGTCTTAACTAGCATGACTAATGCCACACCTCGAAAGCAGATATTTAAGCCAGCTCCATTATTTCTGAAGCAGAGTGCTCTCCAAATCCACTTAGTGTAACTCATTGATTCTGCTAACTCTGTGCTGTGCACAGCCAGCCACGGGAGAACACCACACATGGCAACGGATGCATGGAGAATTTTTGCTCTTGAATTTGCATTGTATTTAAGTAAACAGAAACTAGCCAAAGAGAAGCCAAATATCAACCACGTTTCCTTGGTCTGCACAGACACTTACTGTGCAGCATTTAAATATTTCTTACTGGGGTGTAACCATTGGAACACTTCAGAAACCTCCAGAGGGGCCATCTCTGTATCAGCCAACCTTACTGCTCTCACCCCACACCTCCCCAAGCTAGCGCTACTCTGGATGCAGCGCTGGGCGAAGAGCATTTTCTAAAATAACTCTGTCACAAACAAACGAGAAGAAAAATCTACTCTGTCAAATAAAACATCATACTTCACCGCTGTGCTGCAGCATGCCTTGCATTTGTCAAGGAAATAGCAGGCATTCCAGACACAGGCAACAGACCGTTCCTTCAACCCAGCTGACACTGCCAGGGCAGCCCTGTAGAAGCGAGCCGAGCTGCGTTGGGTCACGCTGAGCCATTACTTCTCTTGTTCTCACACAGACAAAGGCTCCTGTACTTCTGTGCTGAGAAAAGGCCACGGTTTAAATGTGAAGGAGTTACAGGCTGTGGCTTCAAGTAATGAGCTGTGTAATTTTTTCCCCTCTGGGTAACTGATAGGAATTAACCTTAGGTGAGAGCTACTAAAAAAAGTGCTTACCTGTACAGTGGCTGTTGGGAAGCACATAGGAAGGGATGGTCCCAACTCAGTGCTGAGTGAAAAGGGGTCTTCTGCGTGGTATCCAGCACCGGAGCAGCTGCACTGCTGAACCGCCTTGTGCCCATTCCCACAGAAACGCAAAGGGCCGGATCAGCCGCAAAACTGCTCTGCCTTTTCATCTGTAGCGGTCCCCCCAGCGAGGCTGTGAGGAATTCTGCTGGGATTCTGGGAAGCAGAGAATCACGTTTTGGTTTATCTATCCACAGTATGTTTGGCAGATAAACAGGAAAGTTAATTCCCTGAAGAGAGCAATCCAGTACTTCCCCAAAGTGCTTTATGCAATATGCATACCTTCAGCTTTGCTTTGAAAAGCAAAGAGGAGCTGTGAATTTCCACATGAAGATGCCTTTACTTCAATTAATTAACAGCCCATCATTTTGGGCTACAGCTCCCCAAAAAGTGGAAAGCTGCTTAGCTGTCTCACCAATAGATAACTGAGGCTGAATGATTAGGAGACTGCTTGCAAATCAGCAAGAAAAGATGCCGCACTCGGAAATCACTGCTGAAATAAACTGCGTCTTTAATTTTTAACGTGTAAAAATTAAGATCTTTAAACAAATTGAAGCAGAGAGAATAAAAATGATTAATCAGGGAGCTTAGCTGGAGAGTATGCTATTTATTTTCATAAGCAGCTGTCGTCTGAATCAACATTTCTCAAGCACAGCTCTTGCCGAGACATGGCCGAATGAGCCAGCTCTGGGATCCCAGTGCTCCCTCTCCTGCAGAGCGCCCATGGGGACAGCCCCAACAGCACCGTCTCCCTTGTGCCGCTGGATCCACCGCTGTTTGTTTTGGGGCAGTTTGCTAGTGCCAAAGACCACCGCCCGAGAACTTCAGTGAGAGTATGTGACTTCATTAACCAGGTCCATGATAAAACTGACACCCCTTTGTGAAGGCAGCAAGTGAAGATGAGTCATGGAAGTGGTATTTGTCAACCTCTATATACTTACATAGATTGATGTATTTAGATGTAACATTTGAACCCATTCTCCTTGGCCTGTGAAGATTACTTCGTAACACAAGGGGCATTTCTTAACGCTAGTCGTTTGAGTGACAGGGCTGTCTCTAAGGAAGCACCTTGATGAGAAGGGTGGCTACGATCCAGATGCCAAGCGGGTCTGGACTTCACGGGGCTGGATGGTTCCCATGACACCGGTGGTGCCTGCATCGGGCGTCTGCTGGGGAAAGAGCCCCGACGCGGGACTTTGGCCAGACACACGGCCACCACAGAGCGTCTCTGTCTGCCTCTGGCTCGTGGATCACAGACAAGGAGACAAACAGGGATGCTGTGCTGGGAACGTAAGTGGTGGCAAAGTGGCAGGTGGAAAGGGGGAGGTAGAAGCCAACACCAAAGGCTCCTTAGCTCTGCTCGTAAATCCATATGCAGCAACCAGCAGAGTGCACCAGTCTCTGCTGAAGCCTCTGGAGCTTTGCTACAAAGCAGGCGACAACAAAATACGACTGCTTCAGATGCCTCGTCTGTGACAGTACAAACAGAATGGCAAAATAAGAACGAGAAATTATTATATTAAGCAATTTTCATTTGTATACTTGTGTACCAGTATATTTTCATACACACATGTACATGTGGGCTTCCAATATCACTTCCTTTTAAACATATGTTTAAAACCCACAAAGATTTCACAAAACTTAACGTTGAATGCAAAAGAAGTTGGAAGAAGCCTCACATAGGAGGCTATAAGACTAAAACAGCTGAGACTTCATGAGCCAGGGGACGTTCCTCACTTCTGAACAGTATTAAAACACCAACTTTATTCAGGAATACAGAATACATTTTTGAAGATTTCCAGTTTACAAAAGTTTAAGACAAGGCTGGGTTTCACCATACAACCTCCCTTAAAGCTCTTTAGTAACATCTCCATTTCAAGTTGACAAAACCCCTCAAATCAGAAAAAAATGGACAAATGAAGGCCACAATCCTGTACTGGGATATATTCAGGCACAATCCAGCACAGTATTGAACTTCTTTCTGCAGTCGCATATTTTAGTCCATGGGTGCAATATAGCCTTGTGTGAATAAAAAATATTTCCGATCTAGTATGAACTGCAAGAAGAGCACTTGTCTTACCATTTTAGTTCCAGGCACTATATGCAAAGTAGCTTCCGATGAGCAACAGTTCAAAACAGTACTTGCCATCTGATCCCCATGTTGCAGATACAGCATTAAATTCTTCCTTAACTTATACAATTTTAAATATTCATTACAAATTAAATTCAGAATCAGTGTCCCTCTATCCTTCTCATCGTTAATAGTTTTTCTTATCTACTAAACCCATCTGTCTGTCTTAAGATGTCTAAAAAGTAAAGCCCACAAGATTAACAAGCTGCAGCATTCATTAAAATGAGAGTCATCATCTCCTTCCTCCACCCAGCTTCTAAACCTATCACAAGGGCCCTATTAGCTGTATCAAAGTGAAGTGGTGCAAATAAAACTGATGTGACTTAACAGGAGAAGAAGAATGAATGTGGAGTTATTTAAAAATCACAATGCAGTCAGTGTTGTCTTGTATGTCTCTGCAGACAAGAGCCAAGAAAATTATTCACAGACTGTCTTTTAAAAGCATTACCATCAGTTTTGCATTAGCATAATACCTGAGAGGTAAACTGTAATTTGCCTTACAAGGAAATTCAGATTATTATCAAGCGGATTCACTAATGGCCCAATGTTAAATACACAGCACTCTGACTTCAGCAGAGGTTACACTCCAGACTCCTGAAATTTACTTATTTGCTTATTTTTAAATAACCCAAATCTTATTTCCAACAGGCTAATCTGCATTCCTTCATTTACCCCAATTAGTTATTTCTTCAAATTGTTTTGTGGGAATCAAACATACTAATACCTGTGCTGAGGAGAATGACTCATTACAGTGGTCGCCATTCAATACAGAGGCGGAATCAGAATTTGGCTCTAGAAGAAAACTTTAATCTGTTTGACTTTTATAATGATAGGTCTTTGAAATAACATCCATTTGTTTAAATATTCAGTATAAATGGAAGCTCCTGGAGGACTAACCTCAAACTAAAAGGTTAAGAGCAACGGCAAACAACAGAATGATCAATTCCAATTTTACCGGCTACTGAAAAGAAATCCTACCACACGGTATTTCATGAGTGCTCCCCTTCAGCCTTACAAGCTGCAGGATTTTCAAAGAAATACTCAATTTCATCAGCATGGTTGTTGCTACCATGCCTTCCCAAAGATTCCACTGAATAATGCAGCATAACGCTGTATTAACACTACTAGAAGTGACATGTTATAAACAATTTCTGTGTGATACTACAGCAATTTCCAAAGGAGCCAACTAGCAAGTCTGTTCTACAAACCAGAAAAGTGGAGTAAGATGAAAACCTCCCTTAAAGTTTTAGCATGCCTTTTTGGAACCAGGTACCAAACTCCTGTACTCCTCAAAGTTCAGTGGTCCCCGTAAGTAACAACACAGAGGAAGACAAGACCTGTTTCTCTTTTTGGATCTCTAGACAACGATACGCAACAACAGCCAGAAATGTAGTTAACAGCCTCCCAAATAACATTCAATCAGAAAGGCACAATCTCCTTTTGTAACTCGTGTTCTCAAAAACCAAAAGATTCCTATACAAAGATAAATACACCCTTAGCTGGAAGGGAAAACATCATACCATTCAGAATGTTTTTTTCTTTCTTTTTTTTTTGTAAAGTCCAAATGGATTACCTTAATGCAAAAGTTACATGAATATATACAACCTGAAAGCGTATCTTTTTTAAAAAAATATATATATGTACATATACGACAGTGACTGACACAGAAGGCAGAAGAAGCAGGCTACATCCACTCTCTTCCTACTTCTCAGCAATGCAAGGCAATGTTTTTCAGATTCTATAGGCAAACAACACTTGGTCTGCACACACCCTGGTGCCTTAGAACACACGTGGTGAAATGCAGTCCCCCGTGCCATGCAGGTTACACCAGACACAGTGATTTAGTTTCACTAATACAGCCTTAGGCAACTTTAAATTTAAAAAAATGTCTAGTTCCAGTGAAACTACTGGAAACTCTCCAATAGTACGTTTTAAAGTTTAATATAATGTTTTAAGAACTGCAACAGAAAAACATTAAGGCTAATTATGATACAACATTAAGTAGCTCTCTCACAGAGGCTGAGCAGAACCTTAACGAAAGGCAAGAGGGACAACAGAGCCCAGTGCTCACAGGAGACACCCCTACACCCACCTTTGCTGTTAACTCAGCTATGTATCCAAGTTCAACCTACCTGTAAAATAACGAATATCTGTCTGCTGTGTGGCAATTACAACAGTCTGCCTATTGAGTGCGACAGAGTCACTAATTAGCCAGGTCCTGCTTTGGGTCAGATGTCATCCTTGCTGGGAGGTCAAGCAATGTAATTATGCTGTCCTTCACAATCTTGTATGTTGTTTTAGTAGGACCTAGGAGCATCTTCACCAATGCACTTCAAGACAGGCTGCCTAAGCCCGCAATGAAAGGCTGCCACTAAGCTGCTTCCAAAGGCAGCCAAGCCCATCAGCACTAAACTTCTCCAGTGCTCCCCACCATGTCATCTTAGCCCTGAAAAGGCCGGTGCTTGTAAATCCACCTGGCCCCTGCCTCTTACAGACCACGGCGGTAGACTCCAAGGCTGGAAATGAAAAAAATAACACACAAAAAAAAATTCAGGTGTGTGTGTGGGAACTGAGACTGAACTCAAGTTGCTCCCCTGCCTACACTCCAGCTCAAAAATTCTCGGGTTCTGAGCACATAACCTTTGGGAAAAGAAGTTACCTTAGAAAGACGGGGAGGAAGAAAGCAGGTGTGGGCGGTCAGCTTCCTTCATTTCCATTAAACAGCAAAGTCTATTTAATGACACTGTTCATTACATGGAAGGAGGAGTGGGAAGTGTGTCTGTCAGACAGATATAAACAATTTTTCCAGGCCCATTTCCCTCTGAACAAGAGGGAGATGCTGCATTGTTTCCTGTATACTGAGCACAAGCACAGCACTGCAGTGGCATTTAAATTCACAGCTTACTTTCCCCTCTTGCCACCCTGAGCACCTTTACCTCTGAGATGCTTTCACACAGGTGATTCAACACTGTGCACTGAAACGCACTTCACAGGGGACCACTCCAACAGTTAGGACAAAACAGACAAATAATTCGGGTTTTCTGCAGAAGCTAGAATTTCAAAAAACGAACACGAATAACGGCAAACTCTGTAAAAAACAATGAGGATATCATAAGGGAAATTTTGACATTACAGAGTTCTGCTGGTGCAGCAGAACTAAACCTGTGCAATACACCACCTACATACACACAGAGAGCATTAAACGTGTGTAGCCCTGCAGGTACATATACACGCTGCAGACAAGGGCCAACAAGCTCAACACTTCCCACCACCTGACCTGCTTTCAGTAATTTTACAAATGTAACAAACAAGTCATTCACACTACAGCTTTCCGTGATGAGCATTTGCCTCAGGCTGGTTTTGGTGTTCCAGATTTAGCTGAAAGAGTTTGGTGGGATTTTTTTGTTTATTTGTTTTTTTGTTTTCTTGTTTGGTTATGGTTTCTTTTTAAGAAGCAACACATAGAGTAATGTTGCTTTGCCACACTTGAAAAAAAGTCTTGTGCCAGTTTGTTGAGAAGCTTCAGTGCCTCTGTACTAAGCCTTGAAGTCTGACAGATGAGCCAACCTTTGTGGTGTTCCTGAGAAAACCCATGCAAATTTGGCCTAGATATTAGCATCTGGGAAAAAACACTCATCTGCTCAGTTAGAGGGTTGTTGCATCCTCACAAGCTTAAACTTTGAAGATTACATTCACAGTGAGAATGTTCCAGGCCATGAACAGAGAGTCAAGTAGGGCATTTTCCGCAATTTGAGCACTGCCAGTGGCCTAGCATTGGGCACCAGACCTCCAGGCTGACAGACTGCCTGTCATGTGCATGAAGGACCACCAGCTGGCACCAGGCGGTATGAAGAACCAGCTCACACGTCAACAGGATGGGAGGCAGTCTGAAAACAAGAGTCCTTCTGGCATAGTTTTTGTGTGCAACATCTGTATATATTATACATGCACCTATACACATTCATATACAGTAAGTAGTCCAAGAAATACATCACATCGGTTCTTTGACACAGCACTGATGTTCCTCTGAACCGGAACTTGCTCGCAGAAATCTTGTGGAGAGCTGATGTGACTCTAGGTTTAGCTCTGACAGCTCTGCCTTTGATGAGCGCAGAACGCTGAATTCAAATTTTAGCTGAGTGTGGATTCAAATCATGTCATCATTCAGGCACACGTTCCCCTGAAACCCACCAGCCACAGCAGATGAACCCACACAGACTTGAAAAAGAAAATGTCTTCCTGCCCATCCCAAATGCTAGAGCAGTTACACTTCTCTTTCAGCGACATGGTTGACCAGAGAATTGCTTTGATCGGCTGTCCTCTCGACAAGAGTTCTGTGGCCATCCACGCTGTCATGGATGTCTCTTGTCCAACTGCCAGTGCTGCCCAGAGGGCTTCCTGCCATGGGGGTGTCCGTGCTCACCAAGCTTCCCGTCCGAGATCGGTAAGGAGGAAGATCTGGCTGACTAGGGACTTCAGATTCAGAACAATAAGGCGGTGGAGGAAGGTCAAACCAAGGTGGTCTGCTGTAAGACACACAACATTGCAAGAGGTTACTGAAAACAGTGGTACGAAAGAAAGTGCATAGTTTTCAATTACAAAAAAACCAAACAGTACTACTTAGATTTTCCACGATGACATCTATCAGGAGATCTCAAACAGACCCGCCTATGTTATTCAGGTCATTCCAAAATATTCACACCACCACTGGGCACCAAGGTTTCTGGTCAAGATGCAACATAGCTAATTACATCCTACTCCATGCTTTACACTCCGATTTTCATGGCTACGCACTTCCAACAAGTCTTGGCTTACCCTCTAAGACAGCTACAAGAGGGAAGAATTTTTCCTGTACAACATTTACACAACTTGAGAAAGCGCTTTAAAAGAAATAAGGTAAGTAGTGGATTTACACCTATAGGTAATGATGTGAACACGAGAAAGCTCTGAGGAAACCTTCATGAGGTGACAGAGATGAATGGCTTACAGTTTACAAATAAATAACAAACTGAATTCTCCACATGACAAATCACTTTTGCTGTCATGATATCACATGCAGAGCAACTGCTAAGTAAGCAGAGACAAGATGAGTACCGGATTCAGGAAACCTGTTTTTTGGTTCTGATAGTAGCCAAGGAAAGGGACTGAAGGGTTTAGCAGATTGATAACAGGTCCTTGGAGCAATTAGCTCTGAAATTGCTGATGGTTTGTATCAGCCCAGGTGAGCAGTGATTACAATCTGGACAGCTGCTCATTTTGTTGTCCTTACTAATTAAAAGATATCACTATTATGAATCCCAACATTAAGACAAGGCAGCTGCTGCCAAATGCAGCAGAGAATAGGAATGTAAATGATTATACTACCATTCTTAGATTCCAGAGTTCCTACTAAAAAATACCGACAGGGTGACAGTGAACAATCTGGATCATTAAAGCTGATACCATGCCCTTTTTATGTACAGAGGATCTCAGTCCAGGAGTTTTATTTGGAAAGGACTTCACAGACAAGAGGTTAAAACGAAGGTTAATTATCTAAAAATAAAAGCAGTGTCGTAACTACAAAAACATCATAATGCACCCACCCATAAAACTTCAAAGCACTTTTAGCTATTTAAAATGAGAACAGCGCTTTCCATTTCAAAGTCCTGTCCTGTTCTTTTCTTCTGTTGGTAAAGTAGTGCTTTCCTACACAATTTCTTTATGCAAGAGTTGAAGACCTCTTTTCTTTCTATACTTAGCACATATGACCAGGGTAATTTTTTTTTTTTTTTAAATAGTATGACATACAACCTAACTGTTTTTTTTGGCAAAACTCCAAATTCAGTTTTCATGTTTTGATTCCAGACTCGCACGGGATATCACTACTAGACAAGTGATACATTTCTTTGCATTCTCCTGCCAGGCTCAAAATCTCTACCACCACCACCACCTGCTACGACAGCATGACTTGAGTTTGCCTTAAATCCCTTTAATACCAGTAACAGTGAGCGGACCTGAGGACCATGAATTTTTCATATGCAGGAGGAGCTCAAATTTGCCGAAATTTGGCCCTATGCACATGACAGAACTGCAACGCTGTACTTCTGTCGAAAGTGGTAACAAGGATAAATGAAGAGCAGAAGCACAGATTAACAGAGTTGCAACCAGTACTGCGAAACTTTGGCAAGAGCAGAATTAGCTCCTGTACATACCTTTGGTCGAGCACAGCCTCCGAATAGGACGGCGGAGAGTCCAGGTCCACTGGCCTGTGGTAGGCCTGGCTGGACATGTACTGGATCCCATTGTTGACGTTGTAGGTGACGCTGCAGTGGTGCGGGTGATCGAGGACCACCAGCCGGGACAGCAGGACAGGGTGCTGCAGCCGATGCACTGGCAGGGTCATGAGATTGTTGCGCTTCCGCTGGTGATGCAGGACTAAGGCAAGAAAGGCCACCACGAGTACAAAAATGACAGAGCTACCGATGATAGCGTAGGTAATACTAGGGTAGTAAAGCAGCTGGTTTTCTGAGGTCACGTAATCTTGGCCGCTGCCTGCCTCTGCAAGACAAAAGGAAAAGGAAGCCTGAGATTTGTTTCAATATAAAACTGTTCTTAACCAAGGCTATGTATTCTGCTAACACACTGTGTGACAAAAGCAAGTTGTCTTCTTCGGGTTGTGGAAAATCAGCTTACTAAAAGCATATGCATGCAAGTCAGAGATTGGTTGACTATCCCTCGGTCCATCCTCACCCGCAGTAATACCAGCAGACAAACTACTAGGGAGAGACAAACAGAGAGGAAGATACCCACCATAGCAGGAAGCACATGCACCATCGTGGGAGGTGCTCCCCTCTCCCTGCCTGTCGGTCATAACTTTCTGTTTCCAGAGGTCGAGACACTCAGTTCCGAGGCATAAGCACAGTACCTCAGCTGTACCCGGCAAAGCACACTAGAGTCAGAGAGGTAAAAGGCCTGATCTTTGCTTTTAATAACTTGCAGTGCAGTCAAAGTTTACATGGGGCTTGTCAAAAAGGCAGCAACTGCATCCTGTGCCTCACAAATCTAACAGCCCAAAGTAAGCACAAGAGAAAATACAGACAGCTGCTCAGTAAAGGGCGGTTATTTGGCTGTCTGTGATCAGACCTCCTGCTGGAAAAGATTCAAAAGAGCAGCGGGTGTTGGAACAGCAAAAACAGCAACGTAAGCCTGGTAGATGTGATACCAGTAAGAGATGCAAAAGTCTAAAAGCAAAGAGTGCAGTGAAAGAAAAGAATGGTTAAAAGAAAACCCCCAAACCAAACAAACAAACAGGTTAGGATAGAACAAGATAAGGAAAAGAAAAACATGAGCTGGGTTGAGGCCATGAAAGACCACACAAGTGAGCTTCAATTTGAGATGGAAATGGTGAAGGGAATGGTTGGAAATTGTAACTGAGTGGCAGGGAGCAGAAGCACAGCCATAAACAGCAGTATTAGAGGGGATTATAAGACCAGACCAGAAGAGGTACTTCATATAGTGTATGTTTTACTTGCAGGAGGCACTGAGGAATCAGCAAAGTTACTGAGAATTGTAAGAGAAGTTACAGTCGGATTTGTTCAGAGTTATGATATGGGAGAAGGAATTCCTGCCTGGGCTCTGGGTCCAGAGAAGCAAAAAGGTGATGGAATAATGACTGTGGACAACATCTGAATGGATCTTGAACTGCATGCAAATCTTATGAGAAAACACAATAAACGGCAACTAAATGCAAAGGAGGAAAGAGGCTCAGAGAAGCAAAATGGCCTAAACACACTGACGCAACTCGGCCGCACTCAGGGGCCAGGGCCAGCACGACAGAAGCGAGTTCCCCCAACTCCATTCAGCCCCCTGTTCACCAGGTGACACAGCCTTCGAGTACCCTTTTCTTTTTTTGGGGGAGAATTTTTATTTCTGTGCAGGCTGTAACTCCTTACAGCCTCAAAAAGAAAAATACTATTCTGATACAAGACATTCATCTACCTCATGAAAAACGAGAGGCTGAGCAAAAACCAAACCAAACAAACCCAACCCCTTGACCTCCAAAATACACACAATTACAAGAGGACTATCCATCCAAATTCTTAATTTCCTACTGCAGAAGGCTAGGACAGTAAATCTTAACATACATTTTTCCTGTCTTTCACCTATAAACTAAAACCGCTTTTTGGTCACTCAGAATTGCAACTGAGCCACTTACAAATTTCTCTAGCAACAAAATAATGAAATATATACTGACTGTATCCAGCATAACAGAAGAGTTTCCTCATGCACCCACTGATCCAGATCAAGGTGCTTTGGCTATTTCTCTCAATATTTGATTTTGGTAGTTCACCTCCGTGGTTAAACACCAAACCACATCTTCCAGTATCACTAAAAATAACTTATGCATTAGTTAGGTAAGACAATACAACATCAAATGGCTAATCCTTTGAACACCTCATTTTAAATCATAGATATTTTAGTAAGAAGGGATGAGATGGAAAGAAAGATGGTACCAGAGCTAAGAGAACACTATTATTGGTCCTGCTACTGACCACGAAAACTACCACTCTTAAACAGATCTGTTTTACTGATGATGCCACTACAACCACAGAGTAGGGCTTCGCAGGCCAGCTGCAAGCCACACAGTCTTCTTGATACCTGGTGTCACACCTCAGCGAGGCTGCTTACTAAATTTATTTCCCTGTGCAACTGTGCTGGAGAGAAAGCAGAAATCATTGTTACCAGTCAACACTAGGACTCTAGCTCACTCAAAAGTGAACAAAGTCTGCAGTAGGAATGTAAATCGAAGCAGAAGGGAGGAAAGGAATTTACATGCATTAGTAGTTTTAATTATAGCTCATCACATATTGCTGTGGCTTCTTTAATACATTCCGTAAATTCACCAGCTGAGAAACGGATTCGCGTCACCTATCACGGACAAGGGCCAGTGTAGGGAGTATAGTGACAAGCAGATCATTTTTCTGCAAACATCAACAAATTTATTTGCAAGGAATGATCCATGGATGAATACCACTACCTGTAATTCTTCAGTGCAAGGAAGCTAAGTATATTATGACATCCCAGTAAAATACCACAAGACTTACATTCAACTTGGCTCACTGGTTACAGCGCATTGGCATTAAGACTGAGAACTGGGATGCCTTTGCAGACCTAATGAGACATAATTAGTTACTGTGGGACCATATTGCAGCAGCACAATCCCTTCTCTTTATAATCTCCATCTTATTAAAAGGGAAGAAAAATGAGAGAAGTTAACTATATGTCAACTTCTTTTCGAAACTTTAAGGTTATCCATCTGTTCGGGATAGCATCTTCTAGGTCCTGTACGAAAAGACTCCACAAATCCGAACAGATTAACCAGACTGCTGAAGAAAGAACATTTTGACAAAAGCCAGATGGGATCTGACGACCAGCTTTAGGACAGTCTGATACAAATTATCTATTTTACCTGTTTTAACGATTCTTTTCATACAAAAACCATCCACATATCTTGCAGAGATTTGGGGTAAATTTGCAGTTAACATGCTGGTTTGGAGCTTTGGGATCACTGTGGCTAATGAAACATCATTTGTTTACCAGTAACTCTCTACTCCTTTTAGGTTTTTAGACCTGTTGCTTGCATTCCGCTTAGTTCACCCTGTCTCTGAGCAGAGCAGTAGGAGGGCATGCCTACACCAGGGACCACAGGTCTGCGCAGAGGTGACTGAACCAGAAGCACAGCCGTGCAGGTGCCGTTTTGAACAGCGCTATCTGGTGCAGCCTTTGGACGGGCCAACACAGCAGTACTGCTGTTGGGATCTGAATTAGCATCTCCATCAGTTCGACTAGTTCTGGCCTGTGCGTGTCTCTCGTGGAGCTGCACTGAGGAATACAGATGCATCCTATGAAGAGGAAAGAATCTGGTTTATCTGTCAAGCGCTCTTTCTTGTGCCCCTGGCAGCGCTGAGTACCTTGCATGGAGACACTCTCTCTCTCCCCATGCAAAGAACCCAGCTCCCCAAACATGCACAGTACCTTTACAGGAACAGAGAGCTCACCGTGTCTCTGAGGCAGAGTTCTGCCTAGGAAGATTCAGCTATCATTGCAACAAAGTCTTCTTGCACCACCAGAACAACCTTATTCTTGCCTTATAGGTGGGTTTTCTGGGCCAAGAAGGCACAATTTTAAGATCCCTTAGCAAAACACACTCCCAGGTGAAGCCCAGTGGTATTTGGCTTCTGCTGTGGTGTGGTTTAAACCAAGAAACACCAACCTGCATCTAGCCTCCCATTTGCAGCAAAGTCAGTAAATCCAAGCCTGCGAAAGATGAACATAACATTACCTGAGCCCATCAGCACTGCTTGGCTCATAGCCCTAGAAAGCACACTTCCCATTCATGGAAAAGAAACGAACTGCCCTTAATGGTCTTCCAAACCGATGCTCTGGCAAGAAAACTGCTCTATAGCACAGCTAACAAAAATAGCAGAACTGTGAGACAGTTTTGCATACAAGAGACTTTTACATCAATTTTTTTCTTCATCTTACTATGTATCTGATCAGGTTGAAAAGCAACACTTCTCGGTAATTCCTTGGTAACATCCTGATTTTTGTAGAGACAGGCGAGTATACAGAGGTGTGGAAGAGAACGACGGGGACCTAGCTGAGACTGCCCGATGAACCCGTATCCATTTGGTGCCTATTGTAATAGGGAGAAGGTGAGACACAAGAACACCTGAAAAATCTTAGCTGGACACGCGTGACTACTTCAGAAAGAAAAAGCCACAACTCTTTAGTTCTGCTTTGGTAACTTTCAGCAAATGTTTACACATCACAAAAGTCGATGAAATGAATTTCTTGATAATTCTGTCATCTTCTCCCAGAAGAACCAGGTATTATACAGGCAGGTTTAAAAAGTTCTGTCTGCTCTGCTAATAAATGCAAATTCGGAAAAAAGGTGAGTGGGCAAGGTAATTTAGCTTAAATTCATGGAGCACTTAATCTTATGCACTTCCCCCCCCCCCCCCCCCC
>Ga0065711_1028478_pt1 | contig 40982 bp, 23 predicted proteins | sample Hoacrofraction12_FD_59098 | JGI IMG/M metagenome (GOLD analysis project Ga0065711, IMG submission 59098) | Hoatzin crop microbial communities from Cojedes, Venezuela - Epithelial fraction 12 v2 (version 2) | ecosystem: Host-associated > Birds > Digestive system > Esophagus > Crop | place...
TTCCTCCCCAGGTGCAGGACCCTGCATTTGCCTTTGTTGAACCTCATCAGGTTCCTCTCTGCCCAGCTTTCCAGCCTATCCAGGTCACGTTGAATGGCAGCACAGCCTTCCGGTGTGTCTACCACACCTCCCAGTTTGGTGTCGTCAGCAAACTTGCTGAGGGTACGTTCCAACTCTTCATCCAGGTCGTTGATGAAGAAGTTAAACAAGGCTGGGCCCAGTACTGACCCCTGAGGGACACCACTAGTTACTATTTGTGTGGCATCTGAATCTGGTGTTCCCCCCTTCTGCAAATGGGCCGTGTGGTTGTAGAGGAGCTCCTCAGAGTGCCTGGGAACACTGTTAGAAACTGCATGTCTGCTAGAAATGCAGGAGGGAGGAGATGCTGGAGAGCTTGTAAGGAGGTAGCACGAGGAGCTGGAGTGCTTTTGGTAAGGACGTAAGGGGAGTAATTTCTGACATCTTGACAGCCTAAATAAGTCTTTGCTTTGTTGCTTAAGCGCGTGGCAAGTAGGGAAGCAGCTAGGAGAAAGTACATACTGTCCTGTCTTTGTACATAGCCTTGCTTCCAGCTTTGTCACAACTTCATTCAGGCTCTGTTGTCCATGACCCATGCCATGAAAGTTGTTTTATTGCCACATGGGTCCAGAGGTGTCTACTCTACTGCTTTTGACTGACGTGTAGCAGGAGGTACAAAAATAATTCCAGATGTTTGTTCTGGAGCTGGGAAACTTAAATGTCTCAGACAACTGAGAAAATGAATCATAAATTCAGGATGATAACCCAGCTAAGCGACCAAAAACTATTGGTGAATACAGTTTGCATCTGGTGGATACAGTTTGCACCTCATCCGAGCGTGCAGAGGCAGCTTTCAGCAGTGACAAGAAATAGTATTAATTTGGTTTATTGAGGGAGATGAGGAAAGGGAGGGGAGGCACCTAAGTCAGTGTGCAAGAAGCTGGCTATTGAGAAGCATTACGATCAGGTAAGGAGGCAAAAGTACAAAGCATCCCTTACAGTGCTACAGTGTTACGCAAGCGTTAAGTAGGTGTCTGCCTCATAGAGAAACGTATGGGTACACACAGATGTCCTCCAGAAGAGAGAGATCTTTCTGAAGGTTTCTCTGTCAAATGTCCAGGGTGTAGTTTGATACTGGGGCAAAAAGAATCTTAGGCAGAGGGAGAAAACTTGATCTGGGAAAGAGGGGCTTGGATGGGACATACCGGTGAGGTGCAGGAAGTAGAGGACCAGCATCAAGACAACAGAGGTGACAAGAGTGGGACATTGTGATCTGAAGAGACAGCTAATCAGTCAAGTAAAGAAATCAAACAATGCTGGAAAGCTCATGTGAAAGCCCCAAGCTCAGAGGTCTGAGCCTGCCGCTTACCAGGTCCAACCCAAAGAACATGACCACAGATGTGTGTGGGCTCCTGGGAGCCCAGCAGAAGGACTTGTCTAGGCTGTAGGTCAGCTGGCTGATGCATATGCATACCTTGCAGTACAATTATTTAAACACACATTAGCTCCTTGACTTTGCAATTATATTTTTGTTATTGACAAGATGTTCTGCTTTGCAGGGTCATGACTATTTTCTTTGAGTCACTAGAAGTCATTGGGGTTACTCAGCCCTCAAACTAGTTCCTCCCTGTCCCGCCAAAGACATGTGTGGGACTTGTAAAACATGCTCTGGATTGCCATATTGCTTAATTATCCTCTTAGCTCTAATGAAGTGCACCCTGACTAATGGTGCAGTCACAAACAACATGTTCCTCTAATCTGGGCCATCACGAAGAACTTCTGTTATCACTAGACTCATCAAGGTAATGCTTCAGAAAGCTGAAGGGCAGTGTTGCCTAATAAAACGTTTAGGCACCGAGAACATAGCTGGAGGGGGCCAGTACTCTGACATGAGCTATGTTTAAACATGCCTCGAAGCTCTGCGGTGCAGGTGTCTGGCAAGAGGAGCTGGGTGTCCCCTAGGAGGCCAAATCCTTCTCTGTTGCATTGCTGCGGTCCTGGAGGACCCAAAGTATTTGCAGAGAAGCAGCATCGATTGCTGAAGTAAACCAGCAATTTTTGTTTTAGTTTTGTCCCATCAACCACTGTTAAGGTAAACTGGGCTGTATAACGGAGAGTGCTCTGTGTCTGTTTTTGAAATGGGAAGAAGAGCCACCTAATAAGCTGTCCCTTTTCTGGATTTTTTTTTTCTTTTTTTTTTTGTATTAAGGCTGTCAAAAATTGGTCCAAGGTGCAAGGATACTGTGGTTAGATGAATATGGGCTAGATTTGGGACTGGGGATCAAATTGCTGCTGTGCAGTTGTTTTGCAGATGTCAAGGGCTCCTGGGAGTCACCAGTTGAATTTCCTTGCTCTCCTGTGATGGCTTATGAATGTGAGCTCTCTCATCCAGTGATATATCCCTTCTCAGGATATGGCTAAATTATCCTTTCCAGCAAGGACTTATCCCAGCTCTCACAAAACCACTTCTGAGGCACAAGCTTTTGGCCTTCAGCCTGGGCTGGACTGCAGTACATGGGAGGTATTTCCCAAGCGATTCCCAGGGAAAGATCTGTGCTCTTCCCTTCTCCCACCAGACCTTTGCCTGTGCTTGTAAACTCTTAGCTCAAGCCAAATTGAACTGAATGCTCAGCTAATGGAGAAGATACCATTTTTTTCTGAATGAGGTAGAAATGTCCCTTCCCCAAATGTTGTATATAAACACATTTCTTGGGTGGTGGCATTTCTTGGGGTTCTGAGTGAATGTCCTCATGGACCTGAGCTGGGGGTGGGAAAATTCATCCCCACTTCTTATTGGTCTCCCATCTTTCTCCAAAACCCAGTATTTATCATGTGTCAAGGGGACAATTTCTATGGAAGCCCAGAGTTTAAAAAAATATATTGGCTGCAGTGAGAAGGTTCAAGAAGAGTTCAGATCCGGACCAAACTTTGAAGCCATTTCCTGTGTTGGTAATGGACTGGGGGAAAAAAAAGAAATCCTGGCTCTTTTAGGGGAGCTTTGGATCTGTATCTGAACTTTGTGAGCCTGGCCTTTCCCTCTGTAACAGAGCCATTTTTCTTGCACTCAGAATGATGTATTATGTATAGTATGGATGTTTATATGTATTTTCACCTCCAGCTAACAATACCTGCTTGAATTTGTTAGGACTATTTTAAAAAAGTGCTGAAGGGAGGAAAATTGCGGAGGGCACTGAATGGTTGGGTATGTTGCTGAATATTTTAAATGTAAAAGTTCTCTCTAATGCAGCTTTGCTGGTCTTGACTTTTCTTGCGAAGGAAGGTGCCTCTTTGCTCCGAAGCAGTCAGTCAGAGCTGCCTGGGGATCCCGTGTGCTCTCGGCCCCAGTCAATAGTGCCCTCAGCCGCGATGCGTTTTACTCCACCGCAGGGTCTGACCCCACTTGTCTGGCATCACAAATCACCATCCAACCTTTCCCCACTTCCCGTCTCTCCGGGTTTTGCCTGTCAGCTCCCGGTTGTTGTTTTATCCAGCTCAATTCCCTGGATTACTTAGAAGGTGATAATCTTGTGGGTCAATTTATGCAGACCAGCAGATTTGCGCAGAATTCTTGTACTTTGCTGTAGGGAACGTTTTCATTTTGATAATGGAAGCTGGTGGTTTTATACAGCACTGTCCTCTTTGAAAAGAGGGGGATGGCTCAGCGTGTGGGGCTTATGTCTTGGACCTTCCAGTTGAATGATGATCAGAAGTTGTATTTGCATGTAAATTGAAGTCTGTCCACCGTTAACATTCCAGTTGCTTCTGCCTCTGGACTTCTCATCTGTCTATCATTTATGTGCGCTGTGAGCACAGTGGGAGCAGGATACATGTTTACTGTCACCATGCTGCCTTTAAATTGGGCTGTGTAAATTGGCTGGAGGTCCTTGCTCTTCTTTTGGGAGTCTCCAGACATGGCTGTTGATGGCATCGTCTTGTGACTTGTGCATTTTGGTTTTGCAGGCAACAGCATGGGGTTCAGGTGAAGACACCAGGAGGTCCTGTCAAAGTAAAGGGAAAACAGAGGTAAGTTTTGCTTTGCTACAATGATGCCATGGGTAAATTTATTTGCATCATGTGAAATCCACACAGGGAGCATCTGACACCAGCTTGAGCTTGTAGATTTGCAGCAGTTTAGATCTACCACCACCAGTGTATAAGTACCACAGAACAAGACATTTCAAAGGCCCCCTGTCCAAGTTGTTAGACTTGCTCTGCATGAAACTTAAAGGTGGTTTCACTGCTGGAGACAACACAATTAGTGACACATCAAGGAGCAAGAGTGGTGGCAAGCCAGGGGTGACATCTTGCATTGGGGTCTGAGGCTGGGCAGGTTGGCTTATTCTCTGTACTCACCAGTGAGCCTCTGGCATTCAGCCACGTGGCCTTCAGTGCTTGTTTGCAGTTAAGAGTTCATCTTTTTATAATTCACTTGAACATGGGAGTTGAATCTGTTAGCACACTGCAGTCTGTTCCGGTGGAATTTCACAGAGCTGCTTTGGAGGGAGGTGCGGTCTGCTAAACTGCAGCTTAAAGCAAGAATTTCTTGAACCAAGGCATACAGTCCCAGAAGTCTGGAGTGCGCAGGTATTTCTGATCCAAGCAGTGGCCCTTTCTGCCCCTCTTCTGAGAAGCTAAAGTAAAGCCATCTATCTAAAAGCAGGAAATACTTTGATTTTTCAAATGTGGTATCGATACTGTCCAAGAATCTTCAGGCCTCAGCTGAGAGCGTGTCCTGTTGTCCTTAACACTACACCGCAAGGAGTTCTCAGTCTAAACCAAAGGAACTGGACAAAGGCTAAGAGAGGATAAGCACAATCTTTGATTAGCCATGGGCAGTCCAGCAGAAAGTGATAGTGTGGCTGGCCCAAAATGCTGGAATTCTGCTAAGTTCCCATTCAGTGCTTTAAACACAGGATTATATGATGTTCCATTGACCATGTTCATTTTATGTAATAAACTTCATGTGATTACTGTATTAACTTATATATACACAAAAAAGGTAGCTTGAATTTTGCTTGATAGGCAGAGATTTGCTTCATGTAGCTGTGGAGAACAGGAGTATGGGTATCCTAGAACATCTGTTAGAGTTTCATGTAGGATCTATGTTTTGCAGGAAAACTTGATGGAGGCAAAATGGGCTGGGTTAGGTGAACACAAATATGGCCAGCCACTACAAGAAGAACCCAACAGCAGTTGGACAAAATTTAAAACTCCAAAACCCAAGACATGAGGAATTTTTGAATTCATAATTTTTGTACTTTCAAAAGTGTAAGGGAAGGATTTTGCTCTTTTCTTCCATTGTAAAGTTTGTGAGATTTAAATGGTATTCCATTGTTCATAAGAATTTGAATTTATAACCCAGAATTATTTTGTCAACCCCTGGATAAAACCGTACATTTGACTGAACAAATTCTAGGATGATTTCAATTTATCTTTTTTAAAGTTGTGCCAAAAGAAAGCAATGGTCTGAGTATCTTTGCTGCTGCCGCCTCCTCACACTGCAAAGAGTTTGCCAAAAATTTCATGAGGATAATGCTCTGAACAGCTGAGTTTATGCTGATGGTGATCCAGAGCTTGAAATTGTTTGGTGGGCACAGGAGCCATGGGTGTGAAGTTCTGAGGAACGATAATTAAGCAGATTGTTAGACACTTCTTGACATACAATTAATGGCAAACAGAGGTGTTGACTACGAGTCTGACAAGAAGACATGAAGCAACAAAGGCAGAAGAATTCTGCAGTAGCTAAGTAAACTCAGATCTCCCAAGTCTGTGTCTGCTCTAACCTGTGTGTCCATGGCTGAGTCCCTCTTGCGGAGTCTACACATGTAGCACAAACTCCAGAAATAGGGAGTGTAGCCAGCTGGTGAAGTGCACTACTCCAGCTAAGAAGTCCAGGTCTGATGCAGTATCTCTGCCCTTAGCCAGGTAAATGCAGCAAGTGAGGGCAGCACTAACGTGAGTATTTCTGATTCTGCTGTGCAGTGGTGGTTCAAGATGCAGAACTCTGCCTGCCTCAGCTCTGCTTTGTCAAAACTTGACTAATGGCAGTTTTCTACCTAGCACAGATGATTCGATGATAAACATGTTATGGATTGTCAGGCACTTAGATATGTGGTGATAGAGACTAGAAATAAGGAGGACCTTTGGCTCTTACATTAATTCACAGTGTAGTTTGAGTAAGTTATATGACCGGTCCATTTTCCTTGCCATGTAATAATATATGTATTTTAGGGTGAGGTTTTCGAAGCCACTGGGTGTATTAAAATGCCTTTTCCCTCTTCATTCTTATGCCTGTTGAGTATCTAAGTCAGATTCTTCCTGCTGCTTAGAAAATTTCTTCCTAAAATGCTTAGAGCTTTACCGTAAGGAAAATAAAAAGTGCAAGAATTAAAGGCACAAAATGCATACTGCAGAAGTATCATTATTACGGGATGATGGTTACTCCACATTTGAGCACCTGTTGGCCAGAGAAAAGGGAGATCAGGGGAATTCTGGGTCCTGGATTTGAAGTTAGACGGTACCTTTAGGTCATTTCTTCTGACAGTCAGTGTAGCTCTGGCCACAAATTCCACCTGCTTATTCCTGAATTGAGCTCAGTAACTTGTGTTTGGCTGCTGCACCTTCTTGAGGAAGGCAAAAAGTTTTGAACTGCAGGCCTGAAGCAAATGGGCAGACTGTGTGCTTTGCTGGCTTGTTCTGACGGCAGATCACCTTCTCTGGTAACTTTATTTCCTCTTTGGATCTGGCGTCAGTTTGGAGTGGCTGGGTCTCATTTTGCCCTTCTCTGGTAGATTAGAGAGCCCTTTAGTTACCAATATTTATTTTTTACAAAGGCACTTATATGCTCTTGTCAGTCAGTACTTAGGCTTTTTGAAAAAGTAAAAAGCTGAGTTCTCCAAGCCTCTTTCTCTCATTTTTCTACTGACCTTGAATACTTCTTGTGTCTGTTTTCTGCACACTCCCAATTTTTCACCTGTATTCCCATGTCAATCTCTCTAATGCCTGAGTATGATTAAAACAGTCTTCCACCTCTTATTCACCCTCCTCTGTTCATATACCTGGCAGTTTCATAAGCCCTTCTGCCATAGGAGATCATGCAGAATTGCCTAGCCACTGTGACCACTAAATCCTTTTCACAGTTGCTAGTCTTGGGATGTAATCTCCCAGTCTACACATAGACCCCTTTTGTTCCTTACTGTTTAATGCACAATAGCTTACAAAAATTTATTTTGTTTGTTGGAACCAGCTCACCAGCCTAGCGTATATCACTATATATATAGTGAGGCTTTGGACTCACTGGTAATTACTATTTTCGTAGCATTTGGGTTATCCACAAATGTTTGTTAAGAAAAATGTTGATACTGGGCTAGTACCACCCCATCTGGGACCCTGCTAAAGCAACAACTTTGTGAATGATTTCACCCTGAGGACTTTTTTCAGTCCAGTCATTTATCAGATTTTAATCCATTAATATACATGTTCTTGAACCTGATTTTAAAACTAACTCTCTGCAATATGTCATGTAGTATTAAAACAAACACCTCAGAAAAGTCTTTCATTTATGTCATATATATCAACCAAAACTTGTGATTTCCTGAAAGAATTATATATGCTTTATTTGCCATGTCTCTGGAGATCCGTGCTGGCTTCCACTAGTAATCATTCTTATTTTTGCAGCATTTGTAAAATCTATCCTGGTCAGCATCTTAAAATTGTCCCCTGGAAAACACGCACATTACCGAGAAACAACGCAAAGTCAGTGTTATGCTTCCTTTCTTTCTGTCTTCCAAATGATATCACCCAGAGATTGTAGTTAAAATGAGTGATGGACAGAGCAGAAGGGGAAGAGGTGTATTTAGTTTCATTAGGAGTTGCTCAGCTTCTAGTTTAGAATTGGTTTGTCTCTGCACAACAGTCCACATCCACCGCATCGAAGGAATTTTTCCTGACGTGGAAAGTTGTGGCTTTCCAAACGAGCACTTTGGTCTTTCTCTTGTCTGAGCACGGAATTATTTGTTAACTTTCCAAAAGCAGCACACTGTCACTTCAAAACATGAAAGGGAACCATTTGTGAATGTGGCAGTGACCCAGCTCTTACATGCCGTCCAAAGAGCTCTGTGTAGTCGGGAGAAAGATGATGCACAAATAACACTTCTGGAGCAAGAAAGAACCAAGAGAAATGTCTGATAGGCATCCAGTTACTGATTGTCCCAATGTATTGCCAGTATAGATTCTTCCTTTTCTTGGATGATGTCCTGATGCTGGGAGTCCTGTGATTCACACCAGGTTACAGGAAATCCTAGCACAAGGCTGGAGCCCGCCTGAGTGGGTTTGGTGCAGAAATTGCTAAGCTAATGGAGGAATCTGCTGTTTCAGGCCTTCAGGTGGCTTTGCCTCACACAGAGGATGTGCCCTCTGGTTATCTAATGGAGCTGGGAATCTCCATGCCACTAAGGAGTAACAGGCATCCAAGTAGGACAGGCCCCATATAAATCCCCAGGCAAACAGAGATAACTGGGAGGCCGTCAGATTTTTTTTTCCTACTTTGTAACTGTTCTTGGAGATCTTGGAATCTACCCACATTCCTAGTACTTCTGCTAAGCTATCAATGCAGAATCAGTCCCCAGGTTTGATTTGAAGTCCATTAAAGAAAACTTGGTGAGAAAGATCATTAGCGATTCTCTTTGCTATCTATTGCACTGAAAGGAGAAAGACATCTTGGTCAGGGTGTTGGCTTAAACTGATTAATTGGATTGTTTGTCCAAAAAAATAAATACAGCTATCTGAAAGCGTGTTACTAACACTGCTCCAGAACATGTTAGGTCTTGATTATTTTTTAACAAACTGGGATGAACTGCAACAGATAAATTAAATGTTTGCTGCACTCCTAAATGTCTTTGAAGAGAGAACATGTAGTTCTGCTGGCTGATTCTCTGAACTGCAGGTTGTACTCCAGGAGTGTTTCTTTACTGAGGACAACAGACCATCTGAAACAGCTATGTTTCTCATACAGTGCGTAACTGTGGTTTTAATCTATGATTAATTTATGCTGGTTTGTGGTGAAATAGTTTTAGCCTAAAAAAAAAAAAAAATTAAAAAGGAGCTCTCTGACAACAGGGCTTGAATGGTTTATTCAAAGTAAAAGGCCAATTAAAGTGCTGCCTGTATATGGTTATGCTTGCAAAGAAAATCCATCTGTACAATGAGATTAAGGGCTTATAATGTTTCAGAACTCCGGTGTTCAGAGATGACAGATGAAACGACTCAAGAAGCACCTACAGCTGGCTTATTCGCAGCATCCTGTTGTGAATTTGGCCTGAAACCAAAGCCGGCAGGAGTTCAACCCCTCTGTTTGCTGACCGGCCCACACGAGTGAAGGGAGTGCCAGGGCACCGCTCTTGGTTCTCGGGTTTGAAATGCGCTTTCAGAGCAGCCTGACTTCTGTAGGAGCTGGAAGGAGGCCTGCTCCTGTCCACAGCTGTGGACATTACGGCACTCACAGACGCATTTATATCTAAATGAGGCAAAAAATGAAATAAATGAGGATAGGCTTAAACTGAGGGAGGTGAGAGGGAGGCACTTCAGTGAAGTTTATTAATGTCTGTGAGACCCTGTGCCTTACAGGGTAAAGCATTAGAAGTTGTGTACTCTTCCTTTCTAGGAAAACAAGGATCATTAGACTGAGAAAAGAGGTATCTGCTAAATTTAACGCCTTATGTCAAAAAAGGGACCAGTACCAGGTAATTCTGAAGAAGGAGCAAGAACCCCAAAGTGGGTAACATGCAGTTCATACAAAATTTGGAGATATGCTTAAGGCTCTGGTGGTGAGCCACAGGTTTTTATCAGCTCTGCCATATATTTAATAGTAATCCCAACTAATATAACTAAGTTATTCTCATTAACCGTATAAATACTCAGTCTTCCCCCTTTATTTAAATCTTTAATCTCTTGATCCCAAGGACATCTTCTGGTGATGAGATTTTCAGACTGATCATACACAGATTTGACTGTCTGCTCCATAATGTGAGAGCAGGATCCAAATATTGTCTCGTCTGGACAGAGCTGGGTTCAACCCTGCCAGATTTTCCAGCTATATTAAAGCCTGTCTGAAGTTTGCCTCCTGTACACCTAGAGTTTTGCAGCCACACGGAAGAAACTGCATTAAATAGCTCCTATTTTCTGTAGGGGTTTGTGAGATCATTTTACTAACCAGTTTCCTCAGCTACGAATTGTTGTAGAGAGCAGTGTGTTGAATGACTTTTTGGAGCAAATCCAGGCTGGTTTAAAGAACACACAGAGGATGCTGTTCCTTGCTAGTTATTTGGAGGATAGGGTAGAAAGAGGATCTAATGTAAATCTCATCGACAGTGTCTTGAGAAAAATCCTGCAAGCTGGAGCATTGAAGTGGTTCAGTTTCTTCTTTGCTTTTGTTGGAGTATTTCATAGACTGACACGACTGGCAGAGGGTACAGCAGTGAGAAATGCCAGATAAGCACAGTATTCCTCTTTGGGCCAGGCAGGCAGGGTCTGATAGATCTTTGTTGCTGTCCTTCAGGATCTCCTCTGGCTCAGTGTGTCACCATGGCAAATCCTTCAGCACCTGTGTGGTTTGAGTCCCCCAGCTGAGAGGACAGGGCAGATAGCTAGATAATGTACATCTGTTTCAGAACATGACTTCAAGCTGTATATATTGCTCTGAGACAAGTGGATGAAACATTCATGTTATTGTTGCTCTTCCTCCAGGAGCGTGGAGTGCTGTCACCACCACCCGTAAGGCAGGTCCAGGGAGAACGCCTACTCAGTTAATTGGTAGGAACAGCTACGGTTGGATATGGCCCACGTCTAGCAGCTTTGTTATTTAAGCAGAGTAGAAAACATCCACTAGTCTCCCCAGTTTCTGCCTCTTGCAATCAATGGAATAATTACTGGGCTTCGTGCATCCAGTTCCCTGAAAAGTATCGGCTGTCAAGTGTTTCCAGTCTGACACCTCATCCATACTGACTGTGCTCTTTTGCTCTTTGCTGCCGCAGTTGGGAATGGGCTGGAAGTCACAGATTAAATATTCTGGTGCAGGTTCAGACAGCAGCTGATAAATTTGCTCAGTATGCTTTCTCCTGTTTCAATAAATAACTTCTGCTTTGGACTGAATGGGTACAAATAAAACTGTGCTTAATTAGGCTAAAATAACGCAATATTTTACCAGCTTCCAGCATCCTTACCAAGCCAGGCTACTGTGCCTTGGAGTAAAGTGTGCAACAGATTCATCACTGCCAGTAGACTCCAGAAGACCATCCAGCACATGACCTCAGAAAAAAATTCTTTTTTGTGTGCTGTCTTCTTAGCTGTGAATATTTTCATAGAAATATGTTAGCTAATATGTAATATAGTTCTGTGCATGGAAGAGAATTCTGCACATTAGGGTTTTAGATTTCTACAGGACAGGCTTTTAGTTAGGAAAATATTGAAGCACCTAGGCAGGAAAGGGTCCAGCAACATAAATAATATTAGCTGGTTTAGGTCAGAAGCTATCCTGAGACTCCACACAAAGCAGAGAAAGGTGGAAGTGGAGGGGGAGCAGATGGGTGCTCTCTTATTGTGTGAGATTTGGGTACAGAGCTGCATTCTGGGTTAGATGCCAAATCAATCATTTTCTGAAAACAAAACCCTGTTGGGAGAGGAGCCCGTACCTTTTTTTTACAGCATCCCCTCACGAATTTCTAGTACTTTGCAGTTTAATTTATAGTGGTCCTAATATTATGTGGGATTGAATAACTGTGCTCTGCAGAAAGAGGAATTAGTTAACCCGCTTGTGAGATACAGATGTCTCTAGGGCAGGGAATAACTAACAGGGCTCACAGCAGCATGTAACAATGACGGCAGAGGGCAGAGAGGCTGGCAAGCCCTTTGTCTTGTTAAGGAGAGCTATGAGACCTCTATTCTTGACACACGGCAGGTTGGACAGTGCTTCTCAAGGTCCTGTTTGATAAACTGACACACAGTCACCATGACTGATCTGCTTCTGAAGTAAGAAGTGCTGAATCACCCCAGCTATGAATTTAAGCTCTCATTTTCGGGTGCCAGGCAATATGTGTCTGATCCCCGACACCCCTGCTGAGACTCCAGACTGGCAGTGCCTGCTCCATGGCACTCTGTAGCCTCTGCCCAGGGTGGACGAGTGCTCCTGGGCTGGCTCTGGAGTGCAGTCCCTGCGACCTTCTCCATTCGAAAGCAAGCCCCATGTGTCACGCCCGTGCAGTCGCTTGTCTGTGGTTAACACTGGTGGGTTTTCGCTAAATGCCGTCCTTCAACGAGTTGATTTCCATACAGCAAATGAAAGGAGATAGATAGCACGTAATCCGGCTAAGCAAGGCTGTTCCTTTCCAGATGATGGGGAGTGTTTTTACACTGCTGAATCTTGCAAATGAAGTCTTCAGGGAAATGATCAACAGCGTGGAGCGCTGTGAGACAGGGAAACTCGCAGAGTGATTGCTGCTTACAGAAGGAGAAGCCATGTCTACAGCTGTAGGCTCAGCTTAGTGGTAAATTATGGTCTATTGGAGGGAGGAAAGCAAAACAGTCAGGATAACCCTGCCGAAGTTGTTATTTTTTAACAAGTTTCCTTTTCTACTTACAGTAGAGTATCATAGACTTTCTTCTCTTGGAGCCCAGTGGGTGCCAGTCATTGCCACTGCTCGTACCCTTTCCTCTGTGGTGGCCCCAGAGCCCCAGGCCGGCAGGCTGGTGCCAGGCTGGCCATACATCTCTCATCGGGGCAGTTTGGATGAGCCTTGGGGCAGGCGGCTCTCGAGCCCCTTGCGTGCCTGTGGGAGCTGCACGCCAGTCCCGCACCTCCCCTTCCCGGTGTGCGCCGTCAGCAAGTCCCTGCCTTGCGCGGCCTCTGCCTCCCCCACCACGCAGCTCCCCGGGGACGCCCCGTTACCCCGAGCTGCAGTCCACAGCCTCTGGGTGCGAGGCTGCGGCTCTCTCCAGCAACATGAAGGAGATTTTCTGAAAAAAGCCGACTGCAGCCTTGTGCTGCTGGCCCTACCCCAGCCCAGAATGACAGGAGCCCCACACTTTTGGGGACTGGCATGTGGAGGGACTTGCCCATTTGTAGCAGCAAGTGGTCATGCAGCTGAAAAGATGGGATTTGCTGTTTCTCACTGGCCTGGCCTGAAAGAAAAACTCCTTCTACCATGTAAAATCCTGAGCACACAATCCTTGTGGGAGGCAGGAGGTAACAGCCTGTTCGAGCACGAGATTCTCCTGACCAGCCTGGTCTATTAAAGAGCAGTTCCTGCTGTTTTCCTGCTGGCACTGGTGTGAATTATAGTGCAGATGGACCCGCTGTCCTTCCACGGAGTTTGTGTCTGGGCGACGTTTTCAAAGCTGTGGCTTTACTGGGAAAAATAGGTCAGAAGTGTCATCATGGAAAGAGGGAGGATTCCTCCTCTGGTCGAAGCAGAGCGCAGAAAGAGGCACTTGTGTAGCTGATACAGGGTCAGCCTGATGGATAACATCCTACCCAGGGACTGTGCAGGACTGTGATTAGAGAAATAACCAGCAAACTGGGCTTGCTCACTTAGACCGCTCGCTCCCTACAGCTGTGCACTGCTTGACACAACAAACCTCAGTCCGAGTTATAGCTAAGGAGGGTGTATTCCAACTGCAATACAGGTAATTTTTTATAATGTAATAAATAACCCCACAGTCTCCTTTTCAAAAATCTTCTGTCTCTGTCTTGTGTCCCTATAGGAAGAGTGCCAGAACTATGTCCGAGTGCTGATTGTTTATGGCAAGAAGGTTTTTACCTGTGGTACCAATGCCTTTTCTCCAGTGTGTTCCAGTCGACAGGTCTGTTTTGCCTCTTTTACAGTGATGGAGAGGGCTGGATACATGCTCTGGGGACAGCTAGTCATTTGGCAGGGCATCGTGGCCGCAGAGAGTATGGTCCAAATGTAGCTGATCTGAAATTATTTTGGTTTTGTTCTGTGGGTCCCTTTGGGCTGCTTCGGGGCAGTGGGCGTATCTGCAGGTGGGGAACAGAAAATCCTGTTATGGGTGAGCTGGATGTGGACAAAATGCTGATCATGCAAACTTTGGGTGTGCTGCTGAAAATGGGGAATACGGACAAGCTTAGCTGTGAGTACCCCCTGAGCTGATATTTAAATGTTTTCTTAAAATAAATGGAAAAACTCCATGTGGCTTCAAGGGAGGCAGGAGCAGGTCCAAAGCAATGTTTATTTTTAGATTTTTTAATACTAGTATACATTCAGGAGGTGTCTATGAAAGATTAGAAACCTGTCCTAGCAGCAGGAGCACCTGATTACACCGAGTGGGCTAGGGCCTACAGGCTTTATTGGCTGGGGAATTACCCTTCTTACAAAGCGATAGGATGCATGGGGCTCAGACACAACTTCTTATATTGGCAAATGATGGATGTAAAAATCAATTTACAGTCATCGCTAACATTACATTTTTATTGCTGCCTGTTTTTTTAAAATCAGGGTTTTGCTCATAGATACTCATGAGCAAACTGAATTCTCTGTACCAGTAAGAAAGCCAGATGCTATTTAAATTCTCTCCTCTCTCCTTTTAAATACAGGTAGGAAATCTTAGCAAAATCATTGACAGAATTAATGGAGTGGCTCGGTGCCCGTACGACCCCCGGCATAACTCGACAGCTGTGATTACATCACGAGGCGAACTCTATGCTGCAACTGTAATTGATTTCTCTGGACGGGATCCTGCTATTTACCGCAGCCTTGGAAATGTTCCTCCACTTAGGACAGCACAATACAACTCCAAATGGCTCAATGGTAAAGTCAAGTGGGTCATCTCTGAGCAAGAGGTGTATTAAAATCAACTTGGCAGGCTTGTAAATCTTTCCCTCTGTTTGCATACCGGGGTCCAGAGTTACGATGAGGAAGGGCTTCTGGTACAATAATCAATGCAGCTTAGAAAATGTTTAAAAATAGCCTGGAAGTATTTCAAAGAAGTGATCTAGAATACAGAAAGTGGGCCTTACAGGTTACTTAATGTGTATATGTGTCTCTGTTTTGTGAGATGATCAAATACATCATTTTAACAAGAAAACCACTCAGGGATTTGAAGATCAGAAGCAACTTAAAGCATCATATTGTTGACTACGTTCGACACAGTATTAAGCACTCTCTGCTTCCACTGACTGAGCTGAAGATAGTTGGTTTCAGTGCAAGATCAGTCTGAAAATGAGAAATTTCACAGTACATTTTGTTCCATGTAAATCCATGCTGTTGTGGACTTATAGTTATTTATTGAAAGCACCTGCTAGCCCAGGGTGATAATACCGTGCATCAAGCAAGCTGTAGAATTGCAACCAGTAATTCCTGCATTGAGTCCACACCTTCGCACAGGGGCAAAGCCTGTCTTGTCTAACCAGACTGTAGTGATGGAGACCCCAGTATTCCCACTCTCTCATTTGACCCAGGTTAGTTGACAGGATATTCAGAATCTTTCTATTGGATTTTAAGACCTTTCAATCAAAGGTACGAGTAGTGGCACTGTGCACTCTCTGGAGCTGAATGAGACTGAACTAGGCTTCTGCAAGCGTATTGAAGTCAGTAGAGATCTGGAGTTTTAGAAGAAGGACGTCACCAGGGAAGACTGTGAATTAGGACCAAGAAGGAGCATAGCCCGTACACACTCATTAGAAATATGTGCCTCTTGTCTGTGCATGAACAAAGAATTCAGAAGGAAGTGACATTGGAACAAGGGACCTTAAGAAAAGACAAACAGAAACTGAGTTTCTAGTCTGTGATTGGAAAAACTAACATGACTCTTGGATTTATAACCTTGTGCAGTGTTGGTGACATTGGTGTAATTTCATCCTGTTCTGCCCACTTTTCAACAAGAAACAGAAAACTTCAAGATGATTCAGAGAAGAGCCATGGAGTGATTTGAAGCTTGGAAAGCCTGCCTCACAGTGACAGACTTAAGGAGCTCAATTTATTTATCTTTCTGAAAAGGAGATAAAAGGTGTTTTGTTCATGATATGGAAGTACTTACATCAAGAGAAGATTTCTGGCAGGATAAAGTTCTTTAATCTGGCAGACAAGTCATGACAAGAGCTTGTGATTGGAAGCTGAAACCAGATAATGTCAAATGGAAAAAGAAGTGGAGGTTGCAGTTGGGGCAGTCTTCAGTCATTTGAACAAGTCACTGAGGAAAGTGATGGACTTAAGGCCATGTGATGTTGTCCAGTAAGATCAGATCTCCTTCAAAAGATGTGGTCTAATTCACCTGTTAGTTACAGGATCCGATGGTGGAATTACAGGGTGAAATTCTCTGCTTCGTGTTCGGCAGAAGGTCAGATTGGTGATCACAGTGGCCCCTGTAAGGTTCACTGTTTGTTTGAAGGAGAAAGTCTGACAGGAGATGCTTTGCAGTGCCCTCTCCTGTGTACCATTGTCTGCCTCCCAAACCTGCCTTGCAGCAGCATCAACCTGCCTTCCTCTCCCTCTGCCATGACTCTGTTCTCCTTTCACTCCTGGGCTGCAACATTAAAGAAATTCTGTACTTTCCTTTATTCTTCTTCCTTTGAGCATTACTCAGAAATGAACATTGTAAAAGCACCCTATAAAAGCAACAGGGTTTTTTTTGTTTAGTTGAATGTTATTCATTGGCCAATCTTTTCCCTTTGCCAAAGAAACTGTTGGGATAAAAGACCATACACTTTAAAGCTTTGTTAAATACCCAGTTAAAATATTCACTACAAAACCTATTCCAGGTTCTTTTCAATTCTTGTGAAAATAATAACAATAATTCTAGGAGAAAAAGAATTAAGGAGAGCTTGCTTCAATACTGTCAGTCTGTGGCATGGTTTTGTTTTACGGACATAAGATAATCTTTTGTGCTTGGAAACTGGAAAGGCTTTGTGATAAAAGCCAGATGTGATTGCACTGGGAGAGTAGGTTGAATGTTTCAGTGCAGCAGTCTGGGGAATCGGGTGGATGCATGCAGCATATTTAGCACATCATAAGGTGCACTTCAGAAGTGAATAGGTGAATGAACCCCATGGGAAGGCTGTATGTTGCAAAATGAGTATAGGTACAGAGAATAGTCATGCATATGCAAAATGTTGAACTCTGCTGTCACTGAAATCAGTAGCAGCTTTGCCAATAAGGTGGGGAAACAATGGTGTCTTTCCAAGATCTGAAAAACAGAACTAGAGCTCTATCCCCATATATCATTATTCCCATCTACTGTTTTTATGTCCTCTGCTGACTCCAAACTCCCTGTGGTCCCAGCTTTGACAGTCTGCGTAAAGAGAGCTGGCAGCGCAATGCATTGAGCAAGTCAGTGAGCGCGGATTGATTTCTGACCTGTATAAATCTCTTCAAATGTTTGTTTTTCAGAGCCTAACTTTATTGCTGCCTATGACATTGGTTTGTTCACTTACTTCTTCTTCCGTGAGAATGCGGTAGAACATGACTGTGGGAAAACAGTGTATTCTCGTGTGGCAAGGGTTTGCAAAAACGATATCGGAGGGAGATTTTTGCTGGAGGACACATGGACAACTTTCATGAAGGCCAGGCTGAACTGCTCCCGTGCTGGAGAAATCCCATTCTATTATAACGAATTGCAAAGCACCTTCTACCTTCCTGAGCAAGATCTGATCTATGGTGTCTTCACTACTAATGTGTAAGTTGCATTGGTTTTACTGCCCTTCTTCTGTCCCCAGCAGTCTGAGGCTGACAATATCCTGATTTCTTAGACAATCTGAGCAATCATTTTTGAAATATCCTTTGGTTAATGTGAAGGAACAGACAGATCTGTGTTATCCATCATGGCAACATAGCCTTTAGGACTATGTTTTAAATCCGTGGTTCATAGATTCCTGGAGTCCATAAAACGTGACTGTGCAGTTTTAGGGTAACTGAATTTGATATAAAACTGTGCTATGACAGACTTTGACTTTTTGTAGTGTCAGTACTACTTGTGTAGTTCAGAGAGCTGGTCTAAAAATGACCCAACAGAAAAACGTAATTAGTTTTCAGCCAGGCTAACATGCCTGGGCAATCTGACATAATTGTGTGACCATTGGGGCTGCCCCATGAGATGGACAGGTACATGTGCTTGGGAGAGAAGGACTGGAAGGAGGAGCATGAGGCAGGTGGGATCACAACAGCCTAGACTGAAATCAACATAAATGACTGTTGAACAACAGTTTATAGAAGCAAGATCATGTGGGCTATGCAGCATTTGACATTTCCAAGGGGGACTGTACCTCCGCCACAGAATGTTTCAGGTCCACAAATCAAAAGCAGCATTGGAACTCTGAGGGTAAGGCATGATTTCTGAAACTTTGTAATCACCTCTTCTTGGCTTGATATTGAAAAAACTTGTAATTGGAGTGATTCAGTGTAGCTGTGAAAGCAGAAAGGAGAAGAGGAGTTAATTAAAAAATATATTAAAAAACTCATAATGTATATTTTTAAGGGAAGAAAACTCAAATAACATTTTCTTTGAAGCCCAAGGCTAGGACAATAAGTTTCAAGCTATAACCAATCTGTGTGGTATTGAGTTTCAATAATACATGTTCTCCAGGGGGGAGTTATCCTGATGTGTAAACTAGAGAATGAAAATTTGAGTTAGTTGCTCCACACGACCAACGCTCAAAGTGCCTTCCTCATGCTGGGTAGCCAACTTCTTTGGGGTTTTTGTGTGCAGTTCAGTACTGTTCAGTATGAATAAGGGTCTATCCCCAAGAAGCCCACAGCAAACCAAAGAAGTAAAGGCCCACTGAAGTACAGGCCTTCCTATTTTAATGTGTCGCTTGCTGATGTGACAGGACTTGAACTTCAGCCCTTGAAGTCAGAAAGCATCAGCCCCAACTTCTTGAGCTAAACCACTGTTGAGAGTTTCACTATGAGAGTCAATAAGGCCCGAATATTATTCCTGCTCTGTAAATGCCAAGAAGTAGGTGTTTGGCCACCCTCCTCCATCTTCCATGTTTTATTTCTGCACTACCATTGCCAATGTCAGCCAAAAGTCAGCCGGTGGAGAAGCAACTAGACAAAATAAACGTGATTGAGCACTGCACCTTGACTGTGGACTTCGGGGAAAATCTGTCCTGGGGTTGAAAGGAGCATGAGTCATTCTCTAACAATATTTAGAGGATGTTTGCCAAACTTCCTGAAAGTTAAAAGAAAACCTGGCTACTGCTTTGGGCATTGGAGATGACACTTCTTTTTTTTGCAATCAGAGAGGACTTCTGTGCCCATAGTGATAATGTTTTATCTATCCATTTGTCCATTCATTCAGCCAAGAACAGAAGTTGGAAATGGGAAAATTATTGATAACTATATTGTATTTATCAAATTGGTGCAATTTTTGGAATATGAGGGAGGAGACATAGGCTACTTCCGATTGGAAGACTTCTCTGCTGTTTGTCTCCCAGGTTTAACATAAGACATGATGGGTATTACCCACCTCCTCTGTGTTACACTTAGGTCACTCTTCATACTGCGTTAGGGGTGCATGTTCTCTCTTGTATCTTTAGAGGACAATATCATATGTAACATTTGTGTAATTGAAGAAAAGAGTTATTGATAATAGCTGAAGTTAGATCAAGTAGCATTTTGGGTCTACAAGATGATGTTCTTTTGAGAGTTCAAAGAAAAAAATGTTCCAATTTGTCATCCGACTAGACAAATAATGAGAATTATTCTTTTAACTTCCACTGGGACTTGGATCATGCTGCATGAGCTCTGCATACCAAAAAGGGTTGATGTATGCTCTAGTCTGAGTTTCTTCATAATGGAATACCTATGTACCACAAAACTATATTTTTTTTTAGTTTAAATGTATTCTTATTTTGGAAGTATTATGTTTAATGAATTTAGGGTCATCTTATAACAAAGGGGTATTAGTGGTTGTGGTAACACCCACACACAGATTTATTGCTTCAAGTTATGTTATACCCAGCTGAATCAGCAGGAAAGAGCTTTTGGGGGAAGCTGCTGATGAAATATTTAAGAAGTTTTTATTAAAATTTTTCTGGGAGGTAATAGAGAAAATGTTAAAAACTCCTTGAACTTAACCCATTCTCTAAACCTAGTTAATCCCAGGCAGCAGGAGGTGGGCATAAAGGAGGTTGCCCGTCAGGCCAGCACAGGGGCCAGCTGCAAGAGTTGGTGTCACTGGCTTGAGACTGGGATCAAACTTTTCACAGGGAGGTATGGGAAATATGCCAGGCCACAGACGGAGAGGAAAATGGGCCACAGATTCATCGAGAACCTCTTTCCTTTCTGCTCTCTAGCAAAGGGAAAGGGCTAAACTGTGGAGTCCTTAGCAGGGCCCTAAAAATATCCTTTCTTTTCTTAAAAAAAATGTTTTTGTTAGACTAGTAGAGTTTTATTCTTTCTTTTCCTTTTTCATTTTCTTTCTCATTCTGGTTTTTTTTTTTCCATGTGTGCCTGAAGGCATTTACTTGTCATCCATCATTAGCTTTGTCTTAAGAGCCTGCTGTCTGTGAGCATGCACTGCGTCAGCGGCCTTCAGACAAAAGTGGAAAAAGGTTCACCCGGTGTTGCTTTGACATGTTCAAAGTGAGCTACTCCATCATGCCGGGAATGGAAGGGGCAGGGGCAGGAGCAGAGAGTGGGAAGGCAAAGCAAGAAGTTCTTCCTGATGTTGTATTGCTCAGAAGAAATATGCTGTGAAAGAATCTGCTCTTCTGCTTTTCAGCCTGGGATTGTGGGAGCAAGACGCTTTTTTTGTGCAAGAGAGTGTAATTATTGGTTTAGTAAAAAAAATGTGTTCTTTTCAGAGAATTCAAATTGCTTTAATTAGCAGAAAGATACATACAGCAGGGCTTGGGTTATTTAAAAGACACCATGACGAGTCAGTCTCTTGTGCTAGCCCTATTTTTAGTTTTATTCTGGTATCTTTTTCTATAAACGTTATTCTTTTTGTTTGGGTTGTTCTTTTTTTTAAAGAAGGCAGGGTGACGGGGAGAGCTGGGAGCAGGTCTGAATTTCAGGTTACCACTTAGCCAACATCCCTCTTTGGGCTGGCTTCCCTGAGGTGCCATCGCCATCTGGGAAGCACCCTCCAACCCTCTGGAGGCAAAAGGAGCTGAGCCTGCTCAGGATCTTGCAGAAATGGGTCTTTCATGCCTGAAAAGGGGCAGCGAAGGCTGAGTGATCTGTGTGCAAGTCCAGCTGGGCAGTGGAGCATCCCTAAAACAAATTCCCTTTCAAAGAGTCCTTCCTACAGTGGCATTTCCCTAGCCGTGCCTCCCCTGGCTGGTCGTGCGTGGTGAACAGTCTGCCCAAGACAGATGCTGTTCCCAGCTGGGAACACAAAGACGTGAACTGTGATCATTGAAAACAGAGGCTTTCGTGTATTAGCAAGACCTTTTTGCATCCTGAGCTGCTGTAACAACCAGCCTGGTTTGCACTGTCACCCTTTCCCTTCCCCTGCATGCATGTGCATGCATGTGCATGCATGTGTGTATTTTATTTTTGTATATATAAAGTATTAGGGGATATATTTTATAGCTGAAGATTTCAGGAGCCTGTAGAAACAGAATTTCACCTTGAGAAACACGAAGAGATTAAAAATTAGGTTGTTTGTAATCAATAAAGATAGATGGGTTGTTAAAAAATAAAAATAAAACCAGACACAAATAATCCATGCAAATTAAACTATATTCACCTTTCTTGTCAGAACTGTTTCCATGGCCCTTAAATCACAGACATTTTAAAACCAAGCTTAAAATTCATTCTCAAAATTGTCATGCAAGCCATCTGCATTTTACAATTTATTTATTTATTTTTACTCCCTGTGAGATTGGTATCACTGTACATCTACCTACCAATTTACATGTATTTTATCTGAGTGGAGTTTGATGTCTGTTATGATGAAAATGTCAATGTTCTACTGATTAAATTGATTTTTTTTCTCCCCTTTTCCAGAAACAGCATAGCTGCCTCAGCAGTGTGTGCCTTCAATCTGAGTGCCATTACTCAGGCATTTAATGGCCCCTTCCGCTACCAAGAAAACCCAAGATCAGCCTGGCTGCCAACGTTAAACCCCATCCCTAATTTCCAGGTACTGCTGCTGCCTTTCAGTTTACTCCAGTCCCTTTTACGTACTGTCACTCCAATGGGTTGATTGGTGTGGGGCTCATTTTTCCAGGTAGACCTGTGGTGCAGATAGATAAATTGTATTTCTCCACATTTGCGAGTGGTTTAGTCTGTGGAACTCCTTGCCACACGTTATTGAAAGCACGGGATTTGTGGCAAAAAGTGAATGGTTTTACTGATAATAAGAATGCTCAGATTTTTTTATAATAACAATTTAAATCTCTGTTATGCACATCACTGACACATGAACTCTGAGAATGTGGTCCTCACAAGGGGACATAGAGACGTGTCCCCACCTAAACTGGGAAGGATTGAAAGGTGAAGCTGGACAAAGTCAATCTAGAATAGAGACAACCTATGTTTTTAAACAGGAAAGGTGATTAACCACTGTGACTGTGTAAGGATGTGATGAATTTTCCATCACTCAGTAGGACCTCTAAGGCTACCACTGTTTTAGTGCAAGATGGATGCCTTTCCAAGACACGGTAGCTCAGCCAGAAGTTATGGTTGTGTTGCAGCAGTAACTGGTGGAAGAGGACACATGAGGCTGGTCACAGTGGTTCCTTCTCACCTTAAATATCTTTGGTTTTATGAATGAGCCACTTTCCAGGATTATCAGTGAAGCCCAGTTTGAAAATTATAGAACAACTTCAGTCACTTTATGCTCAGATTCAGTCAGTGCGGTGCAGAGTATGCATGTGACAGCCCCAGCAAACAGAAGTCTTCTGAAGCATGAGCCCATTTTACAGCTCAGTCCCTTCTCACGTGGGGAATCCTAGGGAGGATGGACTTGTCTTCCTGTCCTCGCTTCCCCATGGTGAGTCTTTTCAGCCAAATTGTGTGAATCTGGCTCTCCTTTATTATGGCAAAGGTGCTGAGGCTGCCTGCAAACACCATCTGCCTTCAAGCTGGTAATGTCAGGGACCTTCCAAAAAAGGACTCTGCAGTCACCTGAAGTCACAGCAAGAGCAGATGGGAGGTAGGTCCACGCCGCAGGCAGGGACATGCTTGGGGTCTGCTGAGGAACCCAATTTCTCCCACTTAATTCCCTCATGGCACCTGAGTGAGGTCTTCTGCCTGTACGAGGTGGGTTAGGTTTGGGCTCTCGATCAACCCCTCAGCTTGGTGCACTCAAAACCAAGAAACCAAACTTTGCAGAAGGCCCAGCCATGCCAAACATGTGCAGGCTTTTAAAGGGAATTTGAAGGTTAACTGAGAATCAAGGACTTTCTGTCCCTTGCTGGGCTAACCCAGGAGGAATAGAAAAGGACTTTGGAAAGCATTTCCATGTAGTGAGAAGTATCAGATAAAATGTGGAGTGCAAAGATTGTAGCAGCAAGATCAAAGAAAAGGGTCAGAGGAAAATAAGGAAAGGAAAAGGAGGTATGTGGCAGACAAAAGGAAGATTGCAAGAAGAGATTAAGATGTTTTTCAAGTACAGGAGGAACAAGAGGTCAGCGGAGGGCCTTTAGGAGATGACAAGGGTAATTTAGTGACAGAAGAGGCAGATATTGCAGAAAAATTAAATTAATTTTTTTGCCTCAGTGTTCACAAAGGAAGATGCAGGAAGCATGCCAGATTTTTATTTTTTTTTTCTTGCAGAGAGGAAGGAGAAATACTGAAGGATATAGTGGATCAGGGCAGTGCAGATAATCAGGAAATTAGAACAAAACAAAATAAAACCAAAGCAGAGGGATGCTGTGTCAGCACACGGGCTGGCAACAGACCAAAAGGATTATCTGTGACTTGGTGAGAACAGAAAACAAAACCAACAATGACATTCCTGCCACTGGGACTCCTCATTCAGTGATGTGCTAGAAAGGAAAGTGAGTGGAGAGAAAAGCATCCAAAGTAAGACAGCAGTATAAAGCAGAAGGTATATAGGAGACAGCAGAAGAGAGAGATCTAAAAACTCTTTAGAATATGGGATGAGTCATGAACTAAAAAAGACCATTGCAATAGAAAAAAAAAAAACCAAAACATTAAAACCCACCTGAGGACACATCAATAACCCACTGATGTTTCCTTGGTCTGGATACTCAGGAAGATGCTTAAGTTGATAAAAAAGTGACCATGTTCAAGGGGGTGGGAATTAGTATCACCCTGATCACCTACTTCACACAAACTCCAAAATATTGTAGGGCTTAGTACTGCAGCCATTGGGATCCGTGTTTATTGTGTAAATGTGAGCTAAATTCCTGTCAGCTCATTTTAGCACGTAGGAGAAGCTCTGCATGGTGCACCTCGGAAAGGCAGCCACACTGCAAGGAGCTGCTTTGATGCATATCAAGAGTATGCACATGGGAAATTTGTAGCCTGTAGCTGTAAATCGACATCCTAATTCACAGTATACTAACTGCTCTTCCAAACACCTGGACCCAAAATGAAGTAAAAAGAAATTTGTGGGGTTTTTTCTAATGAAATTGCTTGGGTGTGAGCTTCACTTATCACTAAGTGAAACTGTCCGTGGACTGAGTGTGGGAGTTGGCAGGATTTCTAGTTGTACCACTGACTCCCACGGCCTTGGGCAAGATAAATAACTAGTCACCTGGTTGTCTTTTGGAGTAATAAATCTTCTGCCCACCATGCATGGCATTGTGGGGAAGAGTGAAGATCCAGCCCTGGCTACTGACGTGGACCGCATAACTGCATGGGGAGTTTAATCTTGCATTGGCTTTTGAAAATGCTGAGTTATAGAGATCAGTGTGAGATAAAGACTCAGGCCTTAAAATGCGCTACCCGCCTGGTAGGACTTACGCTGGTGTTTAAAAGACACAAGATGAGCTCTCTTCTTCCCCACCATTCTGCATGGACAAGGGCATTGAGTCCTATCTCAGTGCACCCCTTGGTGCTGGAGGATGGATGGACATGGGTTGAGCTGCCAGTTGCTGTGAGGATAGAAGAGCTGCGTTTGGGCAGTGGGCAGCTAGTGGCTAGCCCGCCTTGCTTCAGGTGAAACCAGAGGGGTCTGTTCAGAAGGGAGCACATCAGAGAAAAGCAGTGTGCTGAGTTGGGTTCTTTGATGCAAAACTGACCCGTTTTTCAGGTTTTTTAACCTCCAGTTTTCGTGCATTGTGCGGACTGAGATGCCAGCTACAGTCTGAAGATTATTTGGAATGCTTCAAGGATTTATCACCACAAAAACTTTCTCTTTACTAGCTAGCTTTAAATCTTTCTACAGCTAGTTTTAATTCTTTCTTTTCCTCCTCAGTTTGTTAAATGCCTTTTGGCCTTCTGGTGTGCTGGCTCCAGGGTTTCATAAGAGAACGAAACACCACATCACTGGTCAGTAAACCAGCTGGGACAAGTGTTTTTAAAGAGTGGGTTACAGGCCAAAGCTAGACAAAGGACCTATGATTAGGCTAAGGGCCTGATCCTGTGACCCTCACACAGACCCACCTCTCCAGCAAATCAACAGGACATGGGTTTCCAGAAGAATTTCAGGATTTGGTCTTGGGCTCCTGGAACGGGGGGAAAATGCAGGTGCTGAAGTTCAATTTTCCATGTTTAGTGTGGGACGCTGAATGATGATGGCCCTAACGAGAACCTGACGGAGAGAGTCCTGCAGGATGCACAGCGCTTGTTCCTGATGAATGATGTCGTGCAGCCGGTGACTGTAGATCCATACGTGACTCAGGACAGCATTCGATTTTCCAGATTGGTGGTTGATATTGTTCAGGGGAAGGATACTCTCTACCACGTGATGTATATTGGAACAGGTAAGAGCATCAGGGCTTAAGAAAGTTCCCTCCACTTGCTCGTAGACCTAGCAGTCGTGGGAGCCCGGTTGCAATGTGGTTACACAGCTGTCATTCAACATCATTTTGGCACAAAATGGCATAGGATTTTGTTTGCCCGAGTAAATTAAAAGCAGGATGGAGGACTTGAGGCATAGTCCCGAGTGAACAGACCATAAATCTACATTGTGTTTAAAGACCACAGTAACATTTTTCTCCCTTTTATAAAAACATGTTTCAACTAATCAGACTAATACGTAACAGTGGGGAAGAGCAAAGGTCGCTGAAATGCTCTGTGGTTTTGTGCGCGTAGGTTGCCTCTTTGTGCTATGACATACTGATTTCTAAATAAGCAATAATAATACTCAACCTCTAGGCTTGCCCAAGGTTTTAATTATGTCTTTCTGTGCACTTCCTGGTGCCTACTGGTGTATGACTCCCAGAGCTTTTAGGAATGGGCATGCATTGAAATGTAATGCGGATGGGGAAGATGAGGCAAACGCTTTTTTGTGGTAGCATAGTGAGCCAGTGCTAGAATTAAGTATATGTTTAGTGTCTTGATTTCTACTGCCATCCTCTAATTAGCAGGACACATTGCCTCTTCTGAAAAGCAGAGATATCTTGGATAAATGAAAGATGCTGAAGAAGGACAAAGTGTTATAAATGGTTGTCTTAGCCCATATTCATACTAATGATAGAGGTTAAATTAAATAGTTTGACTAATCAGAGCATATGGCCAGCCTCATGGGTATAATGTTGTTACCCTCTATTGCAGAAGCTTTAACTTTAGAATAAGATGGATTGCCTCCATAAGCGCTAGTTTAATCTCACATCTGAATGCAGAGTCATAGCCTCATTCTGATGTTGCCACCTTCCAGGGCTGTGCCATAATTTATCTATCTTTTACCACCACTTACTTCAAAAGCGATCATCTTAGATGTGTTCTAGAAACATTCGCACAGTGGGAGCCTCCATGAACATTGATTATGATGAGAAGATTGTACTTAAATGGAAGTACAACATGATTCTGCCATTTTCATACCTTGATATTTTAAGTGAGGAGTCCCAGCTACAAAGCCAGAGAGAAAGCTTAGATACTTTCTGCCTCATATCATTTGTGTAGAAGGGTCCATTGCCATAGCCTTAGCTCCTGTTTCGTGTCTGCTTTCTGGCCCTGGTTAATGGTGACTGAAGCTCTGCTGGATCTGAAGCTTTTAAACCAGTCAAATGCTTCAATAGAGACAGCCCTGCCCAGAAGCAGCTGTGAACACAAACCCAGTCCTGAGACAAACCAAGCCCAAACTTGGGCCTCAGTCTTGTTCCACACTTAAGACTCTCCTACGTGAAAGAGAAGCTTCACATGGCAGCCAACCCCACACTGTAAATTGCTCATCTTTGGCTCCAATACAGAAGTTACTCGTATAGAAAGATGAAGCTACAGGGACAATCAGGGCTGACAGATCTCTTTGGCGTTGTGATGAAAAATGGCGTGGTTGCCCCCCTTTAACCCAGCATAAATATCCCACAGTTTGTGAGATCTTTAAATTGTTCAGGTAAGAGCACTGTGAACAGAAACATATATGTTTCGGTGTATGCACTGCTCATGCCTTAACATCCCCTTTTCGAGCTGGCAGGACAGCTTCTTGCAGGAAGAGGATCAATTAGATCCGTGACCCATGCAGTCATTACGGAGGCCTCTGAGATTTCCAGCAGGGCCGCTGCATCTGTTGTCATTTGTCATGGAATCAAGTCGCGCTGATCTGCTCCATAAACCAAAAGAAATGCAGACTCGAGGCACCAGAAATGATCCCTGCTATCTCAGGTCACCTTGCTGGATAACGGACTGGTAACAGGACCAGACTCTTCTCTACCTCAGTGCTCCAACTGGGAAATATTTCCAGGTACTCGCTCTCCAGCTAGTTCACACCCTTCTGGTTTCCTATTAAAATGCATTCACAGGCAGCTTGTGTAACATCTGAGAGCTGCTGAGGATTGTAACTGTGTAGCTGGAGTTCTCTCCGCCATGGGCACCAGGTGACCCAGACTAGGTTTAAAGCAGCTGTGTAAACATGACATTAGTATTTTACTCTTAAGGCAGGTATGAAATGAAGTCAATGCCTTCAGGATTTACTTGTGCCTTGTTTCTTGTTCCATTAGAGTATGGCACCATCTTGAAGGCCCTTTCTACCACTAACAGGAGCCTGAGGAGCTGTTACTTAGAGGAAATGCAGATCCTCCCTGACGGACAACGGGAAGCAATCAAGAGTCTCCAAATCCTGCACAGCGACAGGTCGCTCTTTGTGGGCTTAAATAATGGAGTGCTAAAAATTCCTCTGGAGAGGTGCTCCATGTACAGAACAGAAGGGTAAGCAAATTTACAGCTCTGATATATTCCACTTCAGCCTAAAAAGAAAAGCACCAGGGAAACATATTCTGGTCTGATTTGGTTTAGAATGCTTTTTTTCATAGCTACAAGACAAAAGACACCGTTGGAAGTGCATCTCCTGATAGATACATTCATGACAGGAGCAATGAGAATGAGCAATATTTTTTTTGTAAATATTAATTAGTCCCCCATCAGAAACTAATTGTGTGTTTACCACAGAAGGACTTGCAATATTTACTTCTTTTTTTATTTGACTTGATATTTCAGTGTTGCTTTGCTTAACTCCAGGTGTTTTGCTGGTGGTTCTTATTGGCAGCATGGCTGCAGGTTTCGGAATTTGGGTGGCAGCCAGCCTATCCTGGCTTATCCAAGTGATCATCTCTCAAACAGGGCTGGGCTGCGTGGCAGCTAGTTACTGCTTTTGGAACCCAATAGCTCACCTCAGCTATGTGTGACACCTCTTACACCTGGATAGATTCTGTGCCTTGATTGTACCTTTTAAAGGGAGTGGGAAAAAAGACTGGTTTTAATTGTCAGCCCTGCCTCCAGAGCAGTTTTCCACCCAGAAATGGGTGTAGAAGGTTTTTGCATCCAAATGGTATCCCCCCATTTAAGTAATACCAACTGATGGAGACATATGCTCAAATAATCTCCCTGAGTGTGTAGTGGGGTCTGCTGTGGGTAAATGGCTTGTTTACATCTCCTAAAAACATTCCTCCTTCTCCTTGCTGGCTTTTGCCTTGCTTTCCTTGATGAGAGTTTTTCCTGAAACAGATCTCCTCTGTGCTAGACAAGAGGAAGGAGGTTGTTAGCAACGTCTGAACGGATTCCCTCTTACATGGCCTACTGCAAGATGTCCCTGTTCTCTTGCCAAAAAAACTGATATAGAAAATGTCACCATCATTTTATTTTCAACAAGTAGAGTTTATCTATCAGCTTGTACTAAATTCATGCCTGTCTAAATATAAAAATGCCAGCTCTTTCTGTTTTCACTGAACCTCTTAATTATCCCTTTCGGAAAATACAGCTTGGTCATTACTGCAAGTTTGACACAGAAGTGTTTAATGTGTAAAGGTTTAGTTGCTTATAGAGAGGCTGACACAGAAGTGTTTAGTAAGAGAAACAGAACCACAGCTGGAAAATGCCATCCCGTCCTCGGCCCTTAAAAGCAGAGATTTAAAAAGGTAGAACATAACAGCTGTCCTCTTCAGGCTGTCCTGGAGAGTTTCAGTTTGAGAACATTTATATGTGTATACATATACATGATCCAGTTTCGAGAGAAAGGAGTTCTTCCTTTTCTTTCTTTTCCTAATCTTGAGTTCAGCTTTCCAGTAATTTATAGGTCGTGTCCCAGTTTCAGCCTGTGCAAGTACTTTGCATGACACTTGCATTAAAACTGAAATGGTGGAGTTTTGCTCAACTGCCTAAAAAAGGGACAAGCAGGGAAAAAGCAGCCGTGGCTGGAGGGCAGATGGGTGGGGGTACCTCACAGGGGCACCGTCTGTTTCGGACCTGAGGGCTGCAGTGCAGTCCCCTGCTAGTGTAACCTTATCCCAACAGAACAGAAAGCCGGTTCCAAAGAGGCTCCCTTGCACACTGGTGGCCACAAGCCACCTCAGTTTTGTGTGTTGTACAGCACTGAGTCCTGGCTGAAATTACTGGGAAGCCTGAGTACCAACACTAGTTTTTTCTAAAACAAACTTTCTGGAGGCATTTTTCAGTGAAATAAGGAAACAGTCTAGATCTTTGTGGGATGGAGACTCAAACTCTTCCTCCACTGACTAGTTTCATGCTACTTTTAGGCAATTTAAGCTAGTCAGTAGGCTATACCAAAGTACACAAGATAGGGTCTCCTGACAGCACGGCAGCTGCATGTGTTTGTCGATGTGGGAGGTCAGAATTTGTTGAATTCGGGTGCTGGCCAGGTAGTGTGCTCGTGTACATTGTAATGGATCCTTTGCCCCGTGGTTGAGTCTTGTGGAGGGACTGTGCATTAGAAAGGAGGAGGAAGAAAAAGAAAACTTAGGAAAGCCAGTGAAGGGAATATATCCTGAATATCTCCTTCTCTGGAGATATTCAAGACCTCCCTGGACAAGGTCCTGTGCAGCCTGCTCTGGGTGACCCTGCTTTGTCAGGGGGGTTGGACTAGATGACCCACAGAGGTCCCTTCCAACCCCTAACATTCTGTGATTCTGTGAATTATTTATTTGTTTAAAAGCATTTTTGTGATATTATTAATTTTTAAGGTAAGCTTTTTTTTTTTTTTGTAGGAAATTTTTCAAATGCATATTTTTCAGCTGCAAGTGCTGGAACCTTTCTTCCCCTTAGCATCCTGGCTGTGTAGGTGATAAGTCAACTTGGCCTCCTTTGTATTTCTTTCAATACTGAGCTGTATCGAGAAGGATGTTTTAATTTCCTCCAGTGCATTCCACCTGGCACTTCTCCTGGGCTGTGATTTATTGCTTATTGTTGTGTCTATGTTTAATACATGCCAATATACAGCCACCATGGGAAGAAGGGCTCCCGCCCCTACAACATCCCCCGCTTGCTTTTTTGTCATGCTGTGACTTCTTGACTGGTCTCCCTGAAAAGCTCTGGTTTCAGCAGTTTTTGTAATCTAATCGTTTTGATGGGGTCTCAGGAAGCTTGGAGGTGATGGAGAATTTGTGCCTCCCAGGCAGGAACACCGCAACACTGTTTTCTTTGGCTGTGCCCCGTGTTATCAGGAAACTTTGCAGCCTTTTACACGCTGGGGGCTGATGAGGGTTCTTGATTGCTAACTTAGAGCTCTTGCCTTCTCCCTGCCTTCTCCCTTCTCCCTGGGATGAGTGATCATGTGTTGAGAGAAAATTGATGCCAGCATTCATCCCCTCCAGCTATCCTTGCTGCTTTAAAGCCTTGGGGCTTGGCACCAAGGCTCAGAAATGGGTTGGAGGAGAAAGCAGCAGCAAAGGGAAGAGGTGGAAAGGGAAAAAGGTTTCTGCCATCTCCTTTACTGTTTGTTTATTGACACGGCACCAATTTAATCTCTTAAATGGTGACCAGTAACTTAGCCTCATGTCTTGATTGAGTTCGTTGACCCAATATATTTCTAGGTGTCTGAGCAGTGTTTTGTGTGTGCCCACTGACCTGTCTCAATCTGTCTTTTCAGAACAGCCAGTCTTAGCAATAGGGCAACGGGAAGACATCTGTAATGTCAGCTGCCCAAATTTACAGGCTGGACTTGGCTGCAGGGACTTTGCCTTGTGCGTGTGTTTTCTTGTGCTTCAGCACGGCCGTTCCCCACTCTCACTGGAGACTATTAGGAAGATGTCCAACACGAGCAAAACCTACAAGTCCTTTGAACGTGCAGTGTGGTTTGAGGCTGCTTCACTGGGTGTTAGCTTGGCTACGCTTGCTGCTGGATTTTGCATGGCTTTGAAATCTTTGTAACCTCCCTGCAATTTTCAAATGAACTTGGATTTTTACCTAAAGTTTCCCCCAAGCTTTGGGGAGGGATATTTGGAGATCCAGAACTACATCATTACCACTGACACCACCGTATCTCTAGAATATGTCTGAACAAAATCCTGGATCTGAATTTTAGAGGGATGAGGACTTGCTATCTGGACCATTATTTTCAGGTGGGGCCTATGTGTAGGGGTAGTTTAGTAATTTTTTCGAAGGGTGGGGTGAGATTATTCAATTTAGGAGTTGCAGTCAAACAGGTAGGACAATGAAGCTGGTTGTTGTAGGGAACACTTTGTGATCTCTTTGTACTGTCCCTTTGCAGCGTCAGGGCCATGGGCGTCTGAGCAGACAGAAACCCTGAGGCTGGCCTTGTAGTGATTTTGTAGCCATTTTTTGTTATATGTTCAGATGAGGATAAGACAATGTGTTAGATAATGAGACCAGAGAGTGTCCTGAGCACCTACCTTTTCTACTGTCTCTGTCCTGAGCAGTTTATTTTAATGCATTTTATGTTGATATTCATTCTTTCCCCTTCCTCCCTCCAGTTTCTTGCATAAAATTTGCAGTTCACATGATGCAGGTTGCAATTTTGGGGTGTACAGTGTGGTTCTGAGAATGGTTTCTCTTGCCTGTCGTCTCCATGCCGTGCTGTGCTCACGTGTGGGTGTCCCACCAGGTAGTGTGAGTGCCACCTCAGTCAGCCTCATGCCAGTGGAGACACTCCTGCTCCTGAGGCTATGGCAAGAGCCACATCCTCTTGCGTGCAACCGTGATGTGCTCTCATTTGAACTCTGCCTGCTTTTTTGACCCAGTTGCAGGGAGTTCCCTGTTGAGTGATGCTGAGCTTTTGCCCTCCTACTTGGCGTAAATTCTGCTGTGCATCCCCTCCGGCCATGGTGCTTAATACAAAGCTAGCAGAAATGACTCAGCTGACAAGTACTCTTATTTGCTGACCTGAGATCTGTGCGAGAAACACAGTTCACCTCTAAATAGCTCTGGGCCAGTGATCAGACGACTAAGAACATACAGGTAAGTAACTCCTGAAATGGCTCCAGGGAGTTTTTGGAAGAAAAGGGTCAGCAGCCACAGTAAAGAAGCAGAGAGTTTTCTGCCCGCTTTCTCTCTCCAAAGTGCAAAACTGGAGCTCCAAGCACAGTCACTGTACCATGTCCACGCTACACTGGAGCTCCAAGCACAGTCACTGTACCATGTCCACGCTACACTTTAAGGGGCTTGAGATATCACATGGAGGATTGCCTTGGTAGTTATTGGTATTTTCTTCTTTGTTTTACTCCTTATATGGTGCAAAATCCTCTGTAACAAAGGAATGAAGCACTTGAATTTAGGAGTACGAAACCAGAATTACAGGATTACCAGATTTCAGGAGTGAAACGCTTGGAGAACTTAATTGGAGGAATAATACAGTCTGGGAAGAGATCTAAAAATTTCCCAGTTTCAGGGAAAGACTGAATTGAATATGGGCTGGAAATCTTTGAACTCTTCATCAGAATGACGATAGCAGTAACTATTGTTCAGTTAAAAGTGCAGGAGAGAAAATGGTGAAAGGTAGGTGAGGGAACAGGTCGCTGAGGCAACGTTGATGGCCAGATTGTTCATCAAAGACCTTGAAAATCTAGCCCCTTCTTCTGAGCTGAGGCTTTTGAAAATCCAGCCGAGATTTTGTTTTGAAAATCTTCTCCCAGAGAGTTTTAAATAATATCCAGCACATTGAGTATCCTTTTAAAAATAGAAGCAAAAAGGAAAGGTAACAGCCTACAAAAATGTTGTGATAAAGCTTAATCATCAATTTCCATCTGCTTTGGCTGATATGACCTCTCCAAAATTAAGGGAATTAGCTAATTATTGTAGCACCAATAATGCTGAAAAGCTTTGGAAGACTTCATAGGCAAAAAGGAGAGTGCTCAGCCCAATCTTCTGTCATCCACAGTATCCAATAATACATCAGAATAAATCACTAAACATCTGGTTTGGCATTCCGGGTGGATTTAGGTAAACGGCGAGACTCCCACTGACAAAGAAGGAAGACATCAAACAGAACCATGATCACTAAAACTCTTGGAAGGAAGGAAGTTTGGTAGATGAAATGGATCTGTGTTCTTTAAATAGAAGTACAAAATTATACCATTTTCTCTATCCTGAAAATATGTTTGCGTCTGCTGTAGCAGACAATTACTCTCATTTTCTTTAATGTAGCTACTTATGTGTGTAAAGTTAAGTGCATCCATGCTATTTGCAGGATATGGACCTTTAAGATTGGAGAGGATGCTACAGGTCTGAGAAACCTGGATTTCAGGATAGCAGTTGAACAGCCTCATTTGAACGATCTGAGAAGGGGATGTGGCCATGTGTGTCTGAAATAGGAAAAAAAAAAGAAGACAAGGGTAAGCAGTAATGTAGTGAGCAGGAGCATGTTTCCAGTAAGATGCCAAAGAGATTGGTTTTCAGTTTCATCTTATTTGACATTATCTTTAATGGCACGGAAGAAAGAAAATAGCATACTTTGTAGATGGCATTTAAGTATGAGGGAATCACAAATAACAGTGAGGAGAGAAATGCAATGTGGTGCCAGTAGGCGAACCAGCAAGAGGCTGAATTTGAGGAATAAGCCTGTGCTGAGATTGCCGGTGTTTGCATCGCTGGAAAAGAGAGGAGAGAGGATGAAAGGATGGGCAGGGGCTCTGCTCCAAACAAGATGAACTATTACAGGTTCTCCCATTTCTATTAAATGCTCAAACCAGTGGCAAGCTTTACATTAATTTTAAGCTGTCTGTACACTTCTAGGCCCCTGCTTTTATCTCCAAGCCATGTAAATGGCCCTGAGTGAATGGTACTGAGGCAGAAGGGGAATTTAGCAATGACTGGAGTCCGGGGTTGTACAACCGCTGAAACAGATGAAGGTCTCTTCAGAAACAGCCAAGCAAAATCAGCTTTTTGTTTCTCACTATCATGATCAGGTTGCCAAGTTGTTTTGGGGAGCTTTGGATTTGCCAGGAGGGAGGAAAAAGTGGTGAGGTTGAATGTGCTGAGGGTTTTTGTTTGCTCCTTCTTTTTAAAGCGTACTGCCAGCGTGACCCAGCTCGCAAGATGAGGAACAGTTTGGTGTATGGATCCCTTTACCTCAAGCAGGCTGACTTTAGGCCAAGTCAGATCAATGAGGTCTAAAAGTCATTACCATCTGATGCCTGCTAGGTGGGCTGTGTGAAATTAGTTTCAACACAGTGGTGACTGACAGAAAAAAAGGTAGTTTTCTTGGAATATGTAATGTTAGGATGACATTGATGCTATTGTTATACAAACAAGATTAATAACTGAACCTACCAGCAAGCCTCAGGGCAGATATCCATTGCATCTGTCAGTTCTTGCAATTTGCTGCTATTATGTCATAGATTTGTATTCTAGGCAGTGGTCATATTCAGCGACATGGCTCCTGATGCAGAGTCTGCAGCCTTACCGCTGCCGTGGCTGGCTTGCTTCATGTCTCAAGCTTCCAGTCAGCATTTGCAGTGTAAAACACGAATGTGTCCAATGTTAATACTAAATGAATACATTGCTACAGATGCCTCGTTAACTTTTTATTAGGAGATGTGCTGTTTTATGTGTTTGGGGAGGAGGAAGTATCTGGAGCCAGAGCAAATTTGTTATTGTTGGTTTAAGTTGAAAATGTAAGTATGTGTAAGTACATAAAATATGTATAGGTTGTAGAAAAGCAAACTGTTGTAGTGCCTGGTGTGTTTTACATGTCAAAATACCTAAGTACTGTAGATCTATGGGAACACTCCAGTCTGCAAAGGGGTAGGGCTGGATTTCAAGAACATCCGTGTACTTAAGTGATGTTGTCACTTGCTAAAAAGTGGAATGGACGTTGTTTGGGTGGTGTTTTTATAACTATATGGGAAAAAGGAATGCAGAATATGTTGGCAGGACCATTTTGCCCCTTATGCAATGTTAAAATAGCCCTGCATTGGACAAGAGGTGTGTTAGATCCTCAGGGTGTAGTAGGTGGTCTAGTATTTATTTGCCTTTTTCAACATACGTTTATCTGTAAAGGCTCTGTCTAGTTGAATCTACATCTTGTTGAGTAGAAAATAATTACCCAGAGCTTAACAAAATCCAACTTTCACAAAGGAGCTGTTTGAATGTGGATTACTTTGTGCAGCTGGGTGACAACTGTAGACTGTTTTCAAGTTTCTTTATCATCACTCACATTTCTTTCAAAGTTTTCTGCCTTCGCAGTGTTCTTTGCCTTCCAAACTTCCCATTTTAGTACAATTTGTGTTCTTAAGTCATCAGCATCTTGCAAAGGCTATGTAAAGCACCTGTCTGTGTCCCTTGCAGTGGATTTGCTCTTGCCTAAACCACGCTTTTTCCTGTATCCACCTACGCCACTAGACTACAGGAATTTGCCATGTTCACACGGAAGTCTCAGATCTGCAACCACAGAGCAGAAATGCAGGAGCAGAGCACATCTTAATCTGACAGCTGCCTCCAGACACTGACTGACACCAGGCAGAGATGGGGAATAACACTCGAGTGCACTGATTTGCCCAAGCTGCCTTTCCAAAGGATGTGAGTCCCCTCTGCCTCTTTCCATATGGCAGCCCTGGGGGGCATGTTTTCTTAAGGCTCAAAAGCCTGCTGAGGCTAGGAAATGATTGTGCTTCGCAATCCAGACAAACACACCCCACACTCAGGAATTCCTTCTGGCTATTCCTTTCAGTTAGGGCTTTAATAGTATCCGAGTTTTCTTGTGGATGACTGATCCCATCACTGGTAGTCAGAGGCTCTCTGTACTTCTGTTTTTATTAGAGGTCAGGGGTTTTTGGCACAGTGACAAGAATTTCTAATAGCGTTTGTAGAGCAACACATTCATTTTTTTTAATAACCTGCTTTACTGAGGTAAACATAAATCCAGATTTAATCAGAATTTTTCTTGGGATAGCATTAATCTTCATATTTGAATAAATGCAATGTTATTTTATTTCACAGCTTTAAAAATAAAAATAAACACCTATCCAATAAAGAAGTCACTGTTGCTAAAAGATGATGGAATGGAATGTCAGAAAGTAAGAAATTGAATAGTTTGTTGTGTAGATTGTGTGAGGCCATAATCTATAAACCACAATCAATTAAAGTGATATTGAAAATGGTAGGGCAGGAGGTGGAAACTAGCAAGCCACGGTCCCTGATGTGGAAAGGAAAATGAGGTGAAACTGCCTCTGAAAATCCTGTCTGTTTCTTTCACATAGTTACATGTGTTTGGCTCATAAATGGGCTTCAGTTTTAGAGGTCGTTTTACACCATGGCTTTAATTTATGCATTCAAAAGTAATCATGTGCAGAGCAGCAATCACTGATGCTAAGCATGTGTGGGTGATAAATTACACTCACACACAACACACGCACACTTCAGCTTCTCTGCCTCTGCATCCAATATCAAATGCTGAAATACCAAACCTCGTCTCTCCGGGTTAACATCAACTGTAGTCCTCACAGTGGTGGGACCTGTGAGCTGTAGTGCGCTCTTCCTGAGTAGTGCCCTGCTCCCCAAATAACCCCATTAACTGCTTATGAATTTCATGGCTACTTGTCTTGAGGAAAGGGCAGTAGCATCTGGCACAGAATATATTGTATTTACCAGCTGAGAAATGAAGCTGCTACTTGACCAGTGTCTGACTAAAGCAGCTCAGTTCCACTTGGCTTCTCTTCTCAGTGGGGAAAGATAATGGATTTGTACAGATCACTAACTCATCTCTGTAGTTTGAATTTTTAAAGGTATCAAAATTAGAGGGATTGTTTGAAGGTCTGGTGCTTTTTTCCCCCTTTCTAATCTTATTTTCTTAAGCCACAAACATCCTTTTGATTCTTATTCTTTTCTTTTCATGCCATCTGGCTTTAGGGAAGACAGAAGTCCGCTCTTCCTTGCACGGCCTATTGAGGTTGTCAGTAATTATGATTTGGTTGGCTGGAAGCTAATATGATTATTGTTTAGTTCATCCCCTCTGCAGGTTGATAGCGATGGGCCAGTAAGCTAACCTCATCAGGAAATGCCTGTCTGCCAAACACAGCCTCATGCTTGCGACTAACAAATGCAGCTAAACCCCCTTATTGCTTGCAAGGGGCCGTTGTCTTGGAGTTAACTGCTGAAAGAGTGCAACAAACCAGTGTGAAGTTCTGAGGTCTTATTCCCTCGAAAGAACAAGGTGGACTCCTGTGCTGCCCATGCCCCTGAGATGCTGAGAGCAGATGAACACAGGTTGCTCGGTGCCTTGCGGGATTGGGCTCGTAAATGTTCACACCACACCGGCTGATAGTGCTGCTGTTTCTGTTTCTCTAATGAACTAACTGGTGATGCCCGCGGGGGTTTAAAGCACTGGGTGCTGCAACAGTGACCATATCTCCCTGCCGAATGTGATGTTCGCTGCAGGTTCCACACTCATCTGCAAAAATACAGAACCCTCTCCTGGCACAGTGGCAGGGTTCTGTGAGCAAACAGAGTTTGGGAAGGGAGCTTCTCAGTCTTTGGGTCTAGAGCCCTGTCTCAGCTGGGGATCACGTCCTGTCATTCCATTCATATTTGCTTTTACTCATCAGAAAGGAGCGAGAAAGACATAAATGAAGAGAGGGAATGAAAACTGGGAGAGCAAACACATCCTGGCAGATGAGAGGAGCAGAGTCCTTCAGTGTGAATGCTCCGAATGACAGTTTTGTGGCTTTTGGTACAAAATGGCATGTTTCTGTGTCTTCTGTCTGGTAGTAAGAATGGGAAGAAGCTCTAGTAATTCTTTCTTTCCTTTGGTCTGTCAAAGCCTAATCTCTTGGGTCTGGTTGTATTGATTTGATGATCCATTTATTACACACGTTAAAGCTTTTTAACTCTCAGGGAAAAATGACCAAAAGATGAAGTTATCTAGACGCAGAGCAAATTAAAGTGGGAATGAACAACTTTTGAACTACAGACGTTTAAGCTTTAATGAAAATTTGGAAAGAAGACGTCATTCAGGCTGTTACAAAGAAGGAGACCTTGGGCAGGAGCAGCATCTTGGAAGCAGAAACCTCTTTACAGCACATGCTGTTAGTGAAGGCTGAGTACCACCAGGCTTCAAAGGCCCCATAAAAACTCTTTTGAGTCATAGGTAAGAGTTTCCCTTGAATTCAGTGGGCTGTGGATAGTGCTCCACTTGCAGAGTCTTAGTCCTTTGTGTTATCCCAGATCACTGCTGTAGAAATGATTGCAACAGCCAACAACAGGGAGGCTTACAGCTCCCAGACAGCAGGCAGCAGGTGAGCTCTTATGAATAAGATCTTATTTTCATGCAAATGACCTTGGTAAGTGAGAATAAGGAACCGGAGAAAAAAAATACCTTGAATAGGAGATACAAATGGAATTGTTTTTCAATTGAGTGTTTTCAGTGTATGCCTTTATGCCTCAGATAAGACATTTATTGGAGGCAATGAATTAAAGTGAATCGCTATTGATAGTAATGCCCTGTCATAATAAATCCAACCTCTTAGGTATCTGTCAAGAGGTATTCTCCCGAGTCCTCACCGAATGTACTACGGTTGGTAAATGGCCAGAGGAGAACTGGAGGCACGGACCATGTGGTATCATGGTCCATCTTACCTCCACAAGCATCCCCCTTTGTGGGATTTCATTAATTAAGTCATTAGCATTAATATAGCCAGTGGTAACCTGCTGTGCTGAGGTAGTCTTCTGGGATAACGGGTTCCCTCTACCTGTGTGAATTATGATGGGAGATGACAGTGCCTCGCTAGTTCCTTGAGGCATTCCCAGCCTGCCACTGAGGGGACCTAAGTGTGGTGTTCCCTGTATGTATGGTATGAAATCTGGCCCCACAGAGCCAGTGGCAGAAGTCCCATCGCCTTTGAAACATCAGAATTTCATTATAGCGTGTAAACACCTTTGTATTTTACTTCACAGTATTTACATACTGCCCTGCGAGACATTGGGTCCCCCGTCCTGTGTAAGACTTTTCAACAGCATCATAATATGAAATGGTATTTAAACATAAACATTTCAATTTATTTTGTGTTCTGAGCATGGGGAAATGCTGTGATATCTTCAAATTTTCCACACCGTGATGCCTGATCTACTTAAGAATGACAGCATATTTCTGAAGCCTGTTGATCTGTGCATGCATGTATGTGTACGTGTATTCTGGTGTTTGTTTGCTGGCATGGCTTTATCTTTAAATGACATAAATAGGGATAGGTATTCTAAAGATATTGTAAGGATATAAATTAGGGTGGATTTTGAAGTGTTCACTTAAGAGTATTCGCCAGAAATGTTGTTCTCTTGTAGTAATGCACATTGTAATGCTTTTCCTGCTTACAAAAGGAAAAAAAATGGAGCAAATTGTGTGTAAGTAAATACATTCCTCCTCACCCTGGAGTGTATCGCTGTCAGCTGATATAATAGGTTTCTCGCCAGAGTTGAAGCAGCCGAGCGGGCTCCGAATTCTGAAGGGAGGCAGACAGCATAGCTATTTTGTTTTTAGATTTCAAATGGTTTGGAGGGCTTGCCGTCAGACAGGGAGCAGTCCCGAGCTTTGATGGTTGCTAAATTACAGAGCGTGCATTTTGACAGCCCAGCGGAGCCCGGGCTGGGTGGGAATTCATAACGCCCAGGATGCAGAGCACCGGGACATCGCGGTATGGCCGTGGCTCCCTGCCAACGAGCACTGCGCCGGGCGTTTGCCGGGGCCCAGCATCGCGGCCGTCTGGCGGCTCTGCAGCTCGGTTACCCATGGCCTGTCAGCCGGGGGTCAGTGGCGGCGGCAGGGGACCGCGGGCTGTGATTCATCGAGGGCACCGCGAGGGATCTGTCGCTCGCCTCTCTCGGCCAAGAGCAGCACATTAGCTACATGACGTACATTGTGATAGTGCCAGCAAAGTGGTCAGTGCCTAACGGGGATATATTGCGGGCTGCCGAGCGGCTGAGGGCTGCAGCACAGAACATATGGAGATTATTTCCGGAATTTATGCAGCACATGTTTTCCTATAAATTAAATTCAGAGAAAATGTGTGTCATAATAGGGTGATGCTCGCAACAGCCTTCCCTGTTACGAATGACAATGACCTCTCTCAGCTCACTGGGTACCCAGAGAAATGGCTTCATGCAGCTGGAAACAATAGCATCTGTGTGGTGTCAGGGTCTGAAAGCCTGACCAAAAGGCCCTCTAACTAAAAGCAGGGGCTTTTTTCTCCCCCCCCCCCCCGC
>Ga0065711_1028479_pt1 | contig 40969 bp, 24 predicted proteins | sample Hoacrofraction12_FD_59098 | JGI IMG/M metagenome (GOLD analysis project Ga0065711, IMG submission 59098) | Hoatzin crop microbial communities from Cojedes, Venezuela - Epithelial fraction 12 v2 (version 2) | ecosystem: Host-associated > Birds > Digestive system > Esophagus > Crop | place...
TTTTTTTTTTTTTTTTTTTTTAGCATAGCAAGAAAATGGAAATCACAACAAATAGGCACTTTGGCTTGTCATTTTAGCTCTTCTGTCTTTACCTTACTTTTCATTGAGAAAAGAAAAAAGGAAAACGCTGGAAATGAGGCAATTCCTTTGACTTCAGCCCTGACAACTGCTAAGAGTGGTTAAGCTCTGTAAGCATGCAGTTTGCTCAGTTCCTTTGCACAACAACAGAACGCACCACTTCTTTCAAACCATGGAAGTACTGGTACAACCGCACTGACAACAGAGCCTTTGTCTGGCCACAGCTTGCTGCCAGAGGTCTTCAGGGCACGGAAGGGTTTAACAGCCTTAAATTGCACCGCAGGAGGCATTGCCACAAGCAAGAAGCCCTACACCGACTGTTTAAACACCTCTGTGAACAAAGGCAAACACACCTGAGAAACGCTTTCTTCTCTTCCTATGGAAAAGGGAAGGCTGCACTGCAAAGGAAATAACCTCAACTCCTAACTTCTTTTGCCCCATCTTTTTGAAATATTTCACTTAGATTTCTATCCTTTTGCAGTTTGTATGTACTGTATCATTAACTGAGACGCCTAAACAAAAGTTCAGTATAGCCGAAAATCAAACATTATTACCTAGGAACGACAACAGTGATTTTTCAAGAATTTCAAACATTTTATGAAGTTTTTCAATAAAAGATTAATTGAAATTAATCCTCCAAGCAATTTGTTTTTGCTGAAACCGTTTCCTGATCAAAAAGAAATCAGAATGAATGACATCTGAAAAAAAAAAAAATCCATTCATTTCTAATTAGTATGTAAAGTGTAATAGTCTGCATGTAGTACTAGCATAAAAGAACCGGCACAAAGTCAATGTACTTTTATCTAGTATGAATACACCCTTTTTAGAAAGAAAACGTCACATAGATATGAAACTGGGAAAAATAGGATGTCTCTAAAATGATAGAAGGGAGGTAGAGTCTGGATGAAAGGATATAGAAAATATGCGTCATGCATATTAAAAAAATAGTACCACTGTTTGGTGCTAGGGTAGATGCCCTGGTATGAAGAGGCTTTCACTTCCCAAGCACGGGGTGTTCTTCACTCCTAAGACTGTCTAGTTAGTAAGTGGAAGAAGTAACCTCAGCTGCGTGGAAACTCTTACGGTAAAACACCTCTCCGCTTGCAGCAAGTGTTGCCACACGAAAGTATCATGTAATCTTTATGGCAAAAAAAAAAAAGTGTTCAAAGATTACAACCAATATTACAAGACAACGTTGTTGTTCTTGCGATGTTTACCGGATTTTACCCCCATCTTTCAGCTGCAAGGTGGAGCCGCAGGCTGCCGGTGAAATCCTTTCGATTACACAATTTGCGGTTAATGGAAACCCAAGCAGTGCTGCACGTGGACTTCGTGCAACTATTGCGAACCACCCCACAGAGCAAACTGCCAATGACTATCATCCCCACCGGTTCGGGCCCTCCACATCTTTCTGTGTGATGTATTAGTCATTCGTTACTTACTACTTCTTTGGGGATCGGTCTGAAAAGCTGGTCAACACCATCCAGTTTTGGATGTGCTCACAATTTTATTTCACCTGAGCAGACTGAAAAAAATGATGATCTTAATTTAAAAACTGTAAAGGCTCTCTCTCATGTAAAAATACTTCAGAAATCTTCACTGAGAACTGAAAATCAATAGTGTTTTTCTTTTTCCTAGAAATGATGGTTATTTCACAGCAAAACTCCAGTGCTAGAGAATACAGCTGTGGGAAATGCATGCACATCTATCACGCGGATTCATGAGGGCATTGTCTTTGGCTCCCATTTACACAGCATTAAATCCTGCTGTGTTGACTTTGAGTTTGACACGCCACTAAATCTTAAGTCCCCAAGCAGAACCCTCTCAAAATCATGGTGTTTCACTAGCTGTCTCAGACCACAAGTGTCACCTTCATTTGAAATTATCCTGTCCCAAGTGTGCTTAAAACATTCTCATACTTTTTGATGAGCTTGGGCCACATTCCAAGGCTATCGCAAAGCCAAAACCCCTGCAAGGGATTTTTTTTTTCTTGTTGCTTTCATAAGCACCCTTTACAGGTCTGTTCAGTCCCAAAGTAGGTCTGCTATTATGCAAAAGCAATTTAACATGATATGAGTTATGACTGAGAGGTTCATGCAGGTGTTCATGGGTTTTAATTAATGCATTCGCTTCACACCTTTAATTAATTCGTGACAACATTCTCTAGTGTCACCAATGCCAAGACAGGCAACTTTGCTGTCCAAGGCTCAGCAGAAAGCTGTGCACCAAGGACAGCACATATAAACTATCACAGGCCTTCTGAAGCAGGTGGGTCTATACCGGTGCAAAGTACTCAAACTGGGATGGTGTCTGACAGCAAGAATGACTGCATAGCTTTCTGTAGTGCAAGAATAAATACACAAATTATAGAATCATAGATTCGTAGAATGGTTTGGGTTGGAAAGGACTTTACAGATCATCTAGGTCCTACCCCACTGCCACGGGCAGGGACACCTTCCACTATACCATGCTGCTCAAAGCCCTGTCCAACCTGGCCTTGAACACAGCCGGGAAGAGGGCAGCCACAGCTTCTCTGGGCAACCTGGACCAGGGCCTCACCACTCTCACAGTGAGGAATTTCTTCCCTACAGCTAATCTAAATCTACCCTCTTTAAAGCCATTATCCCTTGTCCTACCCCCACAAACCCTTGTAAAAAGCCCCTCTCCAGCTTTCTTATAAGCCTCCTTTCAGTCCTGAATGGCCGCAATAAGGTGTCCCCGCAGCCTTCTCTTCCCCAGGCTGACCAGCCCCAGGCTCTCCCAGCCTGTCCTCCTAGCAGAGGGGCTCCAGCCCTCGCATCATTGCTGGGGTCTCCTCTGGCCCCGCTCCCACAGCTCCAGCTCTGTCCTGTGCTGAGGGCTCCAGAGCTGGACACAGGACTCCTGTGGGGTCTCACCAGAGTGGGGCAGAGGGGCAGAATCCCCTCCCTTTCCCTGCTGCCCACGCTGCTGGGGATGCAGCCCAGGGTATGGTTGGTCTTCTGGGATGTGAACATACATTGCCAGGTCATGTTGAGCTTCTCATTCACCAGTAGCCCCAAGTCCTTCTCCCAAGGGTTGCTCTTAATTCATTCTCTGCCTAGTCTGTAATTGTACGTGGGATTGCCCCCACCCAGATGCAGGACCTTGCACTTGGACTTGTTGAACTTCATGAGGTTGCACGGGCCAACCTCTCAAGCCTACTAAAGTCCCTCTGGATGGCATCCCTTCCCTCCAGCGTGTTGACCACACCGCTCAGCTTGGTGTCGTCAGCAAACTTGCTGAGGGGGCACTCAATCCCACTGCCCACATTGCCGATAAAGATGTTGAACAGCACTGCTCCCAGTATCGACCCCTGAAAAATGCCACTCATCACTGGTCTCCATTTGGACATCGACCATTGACCACAACTCGTTGAGTGTGACCATCCTGCCAATTCCTTATCCACAGAGTCGTCCATCTGTGAAATCCATATCTCTCCAATTTAGAGACAAGGATGTGGTACGGGACAGTATAATACACTTTGCATGAGTCCAGGTCGATGACATCATTTGCTCTTCCCTTACCCACCAACACTGTAACCCTGTCATAGAAGGCCACCAGATTTGTCAGGTGTGATTTGCCCTTAGTGAAGCCATGTCACCAATCACCTCCTCATTTTCCAGGTGCCTTAGCATAGCTTCCAGGAGTATCTGTTCAATGATCTCACTACTTACCCAATTAGCAAGACTGTTACAGAAAAACAGCACTTAAATGTTGCCTAAAAGCAGGAATGAATCCTGCCATATTAATGAACCACCTCTGCTAGATCTCCTCAAGTTCATCTATTGAACTGTGCTATTTGAATAATATATGAAACAGATTTTTTTTTAATCAACAGGCTTATTTTACAGATTCTGCATCAAAACGTTTTTGATCTATTCGGTTCAGCCTGCCATAAAGTATGCTCAGTAAACTTTCTTAGCTATATGTCAGCATTTGTCTACATTGCAGAAGTACACAATTTGCTGATACGGCAAATCGGAAGCTGGTTAATTGCCTCAAATTTCTCACTGAAAAGGCTTTTTAACTACCCTCAAATATCATCGAGGCTGAGACTAAGTACATGTTTGAATATTTTCTTCAGTTCTCTGGTGACAAAACTGCTGATGTGGTTGTTCTTACATCTATGATTGATCTAGAAAAAAAGAAAAAAAAGAAAAAGAAAGGAAAAATTTTAATCCTAATGCAAACACACAGATGAGAGATGCTCCAAAGAAGGCAATTTTGTACGGCAGTGATTTTCATAAAGATTTCCAAGCGTTTAATCTTTCAGCAATGTTTGCACCTAAACATCAAACGCTAAAGTAAATTGAGGTCTCTCTTACTGATACAATTCAATATTATTTTGGTGGCTTTTGACCATCTTTTACCTTGCAATTTGTTCTCAGGGGTAAATATTTGATGAACAATTGATCACTTCAAGATATTTTTTGTCTGTCAAATTTGTCTTGCTTATTAATTTGCCATGATACCCTATGTCTTCATTATTTCAAGTGGTTGTGATTATCTTTACTCACAGATCACTTGGTCCTTCCTTTCCTGTTTTCAAATATTGTGATAAAAGGTTCTGTTTTATTGAACACAAGAGAACCAAATTTTATACAGAAAAAATCCCTCACAGAGGTCATCGTGCTACAGTCCTCTAAGTGTGTTAATCAGAAGACACCTGAAGCAGCCAAACTCATGCGGTGTTTCCCTTGCTCTGAATCATGTTGTGTGCTACTACTTGCAATTTCTTAGACTGGGGCTTTGAGAGGATCTGAAAGCAGTCAGATATTCAGCTTCCATTGTCAATTTGGACTCCTGATTCCCTTCAATTTCTTAACTTCACAGACTTCTTTGGGTGAAAAAAACAAGGCCTAATTAGCACTTTAGGCTGTTTGTTTCTTCTCTTCTTCCAGCTGCTATCACCCCATCACCAGGGTTGATAGCAAGGAGATTTTGCTTGTTTGTGAACCATTCAATCTCATATCCTATGACCTTGGTGCAAAATTGCACTTCAGGATGGAAAGCATTACTTCGAGCTGGAGCGTTGAAGATGCTAACATCTTCCTTGACAATTCTGCTACCCCTTCAATGTTCTAAGCAAGATTTCCCTGCATCCTCTATTGCTGACATTTGATTTGCAACTTTGAAATAGCACATCTAATCAGTCCCCAAATCCTGTAGATAGAAGTGACATCAAGCATTTTGACTTTGTTTTGTCCTGAATACCTAAGACATCATCCACAAAAGCAGAGTTTTCAGTCTGTCTGGCACTGCCAAGGCATGTTCTCCCTTCTGCTGCTGGAACTCGGTGCACCCCATTTTATTTGCTATGCCAACAGGTAATTGAGCTTCGGCAAGCAATAAGATCTCTACTTGACACAAAACTGCTAAAAAGACATCCATAAAGGCAGAGTTGAGTTCCAGATGGTGTCATTGGGACTGAAGAAATGACAGCAGAGATGAAAGTCCAAAGGGAGAGAGACGAGGTGAAGGACATGAGATAAGCCAAGTCTGCATGGTGGCTTGGGAGGAAGTAGACCCAGGGGTGGAGAGTGGAGAAAAACAAGCTGAGAGCAAAGCTGAATCTGTAATTGTATTATGGACTTGGATTAATGGTGATGAATGAACTGGGACACAGAATTAGCGGTGAAAGGAGAGAGTCAAAGCATGATGAAAATTAAGATGAGTGAAGATAATGGGACTAACGTCACAACAGAAGTAGGTAAGTGATCAAATAGAGGCAGTGGCCAGGAGGTGGTAGAAGAAATGCAGGACTGCAAAAGAAACTCCTGGAGAATATTAAGCTGCTAGCGCGAGATAAGGAGTGGGAGATCAGAAGGGAGTCTTCAACACAGAGGAAAATGAGACATTCAGAGTTTAGGAGACAAAATAAAGGAGGTGAGGAGTGCTGGAAAACTTACTGTGTCACTCCCATTCTTCCACTGCTTTTAGCCCACCCAAAACACCTCGGTGAACACACATTTATGAGATAATTGTAGCCTAATCAGCTTGTAACATCATCAAGCAGGTTTAGGCTAACTATTCTCTCTTTCATGTTCTTAAACATTTTTATTGCCTTTTTATTTTTTTATCTTTTTTTTCTTTTTGCATTTACAGTTTTTCTCCTTTTCTTTGACCTAAAGACAAGAAATTGTTACAGTCCATTAGTATTCAGCAATCCAAACTCGAGCGGGAGCAGCAAAGTGAGATTATTCACAGAAGTCACATGGCTGTTTTTGTTCTGTTCCCTTCATGGCTGAATGTAGCTTATAATTAGTAATTGAAGCAGCCACCAGGGCTTTGAATCTCAGTGGAGAAGATAGCAGAGAAGCAGGCTTCTTCCGATTTATTCTCTCTGGGAAAATCTGTTAGCTAAGGCTCATCACACATTCTCTTCGTTATTAACCTTTCCAGCATAAGCTATAAAGCAAAGCGTTGGTGGGGCAGCCTGTGCCACACAGCTTCTTAGCAAGGGAGGGGGAAAAGATGCACAGCAGAATATTTGACTATTTTCACATCTAAACTTGGACAGCGAGAGGTTGATGCAGGGTTTACTAAAAGCCTTCAGATTCTTAGGGGATATATGAACTTGCGTGCTCTCCTGCACTCTCCTCCAACATTATGATGGCTGGCACCATTCTGTATCAGAAAGGTGCAAAAGAGCACCGATGCTGGGGAGACTGTTTGCTTTAAAGGTGGAAAATTTCTCTTATGGCTTTGGGCAGGAACTGGACACTTCCTTCATCTAAATATTATTCTTAACCTACAAAGACAGTTATGGGCACGTTCACAACTTGATCGCTAGCTCCTTGCACACAGAAGTTGCACATATGCATAGCCCTTACACAAACTAAAATACGAACCTCCTTTCTTCTCTGCAGATGCACAAGAGACAGACCTAATCTGCTTTCTAATAGCATTAACAGCCATTTACTGTGTCACTAAACAAGGAAAAACGAAAATGTAACCTGCATTCCACTGGTTCACTTGTCTGTAACCCCAAATCCGTTTTGGTTGTGGACACAGTGGGATTTTCAGCTGTGCAAATATATCTGAATGAATACCACACAAGATAAGAGAAATAAAAACACAGAAAAGAAATCTTTCAGATGGCAGTACTTACCATCTCAAGAGAAAAATACTGATATTTAAAGGTTTTTAAATCTTTTAAAAATCATTTTAAACACTAAGGAAAAAAAGAACCGCAAAGAATAAGAAGACAGCAACTCAAGCATTGGCTCCTTCTGACCAGCAGCAGAGACCAACATTTCCCCATTACATGGCAGCTATCTGCTACATGTATTAGCCCACGTGTATTGACGAGCACTCATGGGTTCTGTATGTTGTGAACCCCCCCCAGCAGAATCCCTCTGCGCCCATGACAAGATGCCGAAGAAGCAGCAGCTCAGTAGAGGGAGAGTCACAAGGTTTCCCTTTGTATCACAGGAGATGGAGGGACTTTTCACCCACTGATCAACTGAAAAAGTACTTCTTTATCACGGAGGCAGCTGGAAAAAAAATGTGCCCCAATATTTTTGTTGTATGTTGTCATTGAACCAGAGTAGAGGACCTTGGAGGACAAGCAACTATACAATTTGAATTAACACCTAATTGTTCTTGACACCTGAAATTCTGTTAAGCTTCTCTCCTGTCAGACCCAATACGCGAAGGGCGCCTGTGCATCACTCTGTCAAGACACAGGAACTGAGAATTACTTCCATGTTCGGGAAGGAACTTTTTTACCTTATTTTCTTGGAGAAAGCACAGCATTTTGTTTCTAAATATTAAAATCAATAAAACAGAGGACCAGATTTTCAGCTAGTGAAAGCCAGCAACAATTTCCATGGAAGGGACAATATTCTTTGTAGCTAGAACAATTGAAAAGTTACATATAGAACAATTCAATCACTGATTTAAAAATAAATATGCACCACTATTCTCCTTTGTGGTGAGGAATTCAGCAAAAATACAAAACCATCTTAAAAATAGTATGTAAATGTAACCTTGGGATTATGGGGAAAAACCCACATAGAGTAGTAGAAAAGCTTGAGGAAGGTTTAATTGTATGTTCTTGGAAAGGTATAACATTAGCATTGTCCCACCTTATATTGTTCTACTTGTATCATTAGCTTTTATTAGCACACTAGATTCATCACATACTGGTTTATGACACGCTGAAATGTAAAGCAATGCAGTACCTCCCAAATGACTAATATAAGCTAGCTAGCTCAACTATAAAAGAAAGACTTGACAGATGGGAAGCCAAGAGAAAACTGCAGAAGGCTGTTAAACTTATTTTTCACCATTTTATCTCAAAGTATACAGCTGGAAATCAGACTATTTTTATAGGTTAAATGTCAGTGAAAGGGAGCTAGGGAACATTGCAAATTCCCCATCACCTGGGCCCCCCTAGCTACTCTTGACACAAAGATCACATCACTTTTAATAACATTGCTATCCTAAAAACACTGGTTTCCCGTGCATCTCATTGACCCAACTACACTGCTATAAAGCATCCTGATACCAGTATAGCTTATCCCTCAGTAGGAAAAGGATTAAAGCGATGATCCCATGTCCTCTTCTGGAAGAAGCTGGTGCCCAGGTGTTTATCACTGCCTCCATTCTAGAGGTCACTCCTTCCCCAAGTGGGTCGGCAGCACAAGTTGTCTCATTGCCCCATTGGAGGTGAGGAGATGTCCTCTCCTACAGAGAGGGGCTACAGGCACTCAGTGCTTATCACAGTCCCATTGCCAAGGGTTTCTGACCCTCAGAGCTGCCAGCTCCTGGGCTACCATATCCTTTCCGTCCCAGTTAGGTTAACCATGACATTTCAGCTAGCAGAGAAAACTCAGAGGTCACTAAACCTCTGCAGATCACCTACATAGCAAGTCTTACATGTACCACTTGCTCAAAATGGGAGTGCAGACAGAGAGACAGGCAAGAGACATAGAACGACAGAGCTACAACAGCTCCAGCACAAGATGCTCACCCTGGCTTTGCTTCCTCCAGGGGAAGATGACAACGAATTTTCAGCAAAGGCAATGTTCTGTCAGCTGGGATGGGCCAAAGGTGCAAAGTCCTTAAAATGGCTTTGCTATCTACAACTGTAGGTAGCAGCCTGAGTTTGACTTAATTACATTAATCAGTTTGACAATCTGAGAGGAAACGGTGGTTAGCAACTTCAGAGCAGAGGAGGATGTTAGCAAGGAAAGCAGTGATAAAAATCAAATTCCCTTATGGATAGAGACTAGCAAATAATTATCTGAGGTGTTGACTGGCTGCAGGTAGTGCTGCAAAGCTGAATGTCTCTGCTAGGTCCACATTTTATGACTCAACAGAAGTGCGCATTTTGATTCCCAAACTCTGTCGAAGTTATTTTACAGGGCTTGCCTTGTTCCAGTCAGAACTGCTTTGCAATAGTGTTCTCCTATCAGCAGTTTTCACTCCCATATTTTTTTCCAAGACATGAATTCTTTCAGATTTAAGAATAGTGTATTTAAATAATCCCTAAGAGGTTAAAGAAAAAAAAAAAACACTGAAGTGATAGTCTGAATTTCACCTGTGATGGGCTTGCTAACAATCTAAATGAGATTCTCAATGGCATTTGTAATAAACAAGCAATTCCTTGATGCTCTTTAAACCTAGTAAACAGAAATCCGGTTATTCTCCCGGGTAATACTCAGAATGGAGAAGTGGTTCTTGGGACATATTGTCTCTTGCAGTTACCTATCTCTAAGTTCCATTTAGAGACAACAGTTAAATTAGAAATAAATGGATAAACACATTGATATAACTAATCTAAGAGACCAGTTTCCTAAGTTGGTACAGTACTCTAATGCATGAACACTTAAATTGTTACAGACCTCATTGAAATGGATTAGCTTTATTTCAGTAAATTACAGGCTCACACTAACACTAAGGCACAGGTATAGTTCATCTTTGAGCAACTAGAGTAAAGGGTTTCTCAAATCATTTAATTAACCCAACACCACTCTCTAAGATCGACCAGACAGCAGAGCACTTGGGCCAATCAAACATGTGTGAGCTGACTATCACCTAGGAGAAGTAATTAAAGAGTAAAGAATATGAAAGCTGTTGACAAAGTTATCAGGTTGGTGAAGAATATGAAACATTTAAATATGCATTATTTTACCATGGCTGATTTTTGAGCTCGAACTTTCTGGAAGTTGCATTCAGCTTTCTGGAAGCTGTCTCGCTTTCCTCCTACATCTGATCCAGTCCCTGAGATGTTCCACATGAACAGTGACTCAGGAGTCCTGCGGGGCCTTGCGTTGTTCTGGTTGTGGTGAGCAGTGATTTCATGGGTATTATGCTGCCAGTGATATGCATGAATTTGGTTGCACAGGTTTATTTAGATAAATTGATTTTTTACAGAAAATCTGTTTTCCCACATGCCAGTCATTTAGATCACATACTTCTTAATGATTTTACCATCTCACTTATGTTTCTCTTAAAATATAGTCTGTAAGAATAATAGTGTTTTTTTTAAAAAAAAAATCCACTGTATTTCTTTCAAACGCAGACTTCTGCAAGACTTTGCTCATCAGAGCGAATCAGATTACTGTATTTCATCAGCCCCCACATGAAATTATAGAGCAAAAAGAAGAATCTACAGATTTAATTGAATAACTGGAATATGAAAATTATCAGCTTAATGGGAACAGGGACAGCAGATTTTTGACAAGAGCCAGGCAAAGGTTGGCCATGCTGTGTGGAAGCTGTGAGGTTGTAGCTCCCTGAGGTTTTAGCTGGCATGCAGCTACAGAAGGTGTTTGAGCCCCAGCTGAGAAACAGCTGGAGTCTTACCACGCAATCTAATGACAGCTCAGTGGAAAGTCTCGATTGAATTGAGCCTTTTCCCATGCCACAGTGAAGTCCTTGGATGAGATCGTATTTTTCTGATCGAGAAAATGTTGAGGGCTCAGGTCTGTTGGGTGCCTTTGGGGGGGAGGGGGAGAGGGAGAGAGAGAGAAGCTAAGAAAGAAACAGAAGCCAAAATAATGAGGGAAAGAATATAGTTTCAAAAAGAAATAGAATTTAGAACATCTGCTGCCCTCTCTACAGTGAAACAATCATTTAATCTGGGAAGAGTCTGAGGCTGGGGCATTATTAAATAGAACATGGTAAAAACAGATCACCAGCTCTACAAGAATTTTGGGAGGAAAATCTACCCTGAAGTGAGACAAAAAGCAGCTGACTGTTTCAGACTTATAGTTCCCTCAAGTCGGATTGGATCCCCTAAAATACTTAATTTCAACAAACTTAAAAAGATTTTGTTGACATTCTAATTTATTTTACTTTAAACTTTCCACTAAAAATTAGTTTTACATTTTGAAAGAATTTGGAGATGTGGCCATTTGTCAAACAAATGAAACAATCCTGAACACTAGAACAGGAAATTCAGCAAAAGCAGCTTTCTTACAATCTCACTTTTAAACAACTTGGCATTTTCTTGTAGAAAACCAAAGATCAGCTTTAAACATAAGCAACTTGCCTAAGGCAAGAGTGCCTGGTTTATGTTACGAAAGGGCTCCACCACCCACCTTCCTCCGTGTAGCATCCAACAGGAACGTCTGCAGCTTCCATGCACTTCATTTTTGTGGCAAAACAGAAGACTAAAAACAATTTGCACAGTTCAAGAGGGCCTCTGGGTGCCTCAGATCTATTAAAACACAGATTACTGAAGCTCAAATGTCTGTTTCGTACAGAATCTTTCTCAGAAGGAACTCATTTTCATGCAAATGAGGAGCCAAAATTACAGCAATTCATGTGCATTTTATGACCACTGCTGGCTAAGACCCTGTTTTGCTCGAATAAATCAATGTGAGTGACACACTGCTCCAAAATATCTTTGTTATCTCCCAACTGGAGGAAAGTAATGCTATCTCCTAGAAATGCAGGAGACAGTACTTGAAGAGATTACCTGGTTCAAGACAGACTAAATCATCAGAAAGAGATGCTACTGCAATACATCAAAGTCTTCTCGCACACTAGCTTCCAAAAAAGCTCTGAGCTGAGGTCAGACTCCAACCCTGTTCCAAGATGCTCATAGGCACAGACAGAAATAACTGACATTTCACTGATGGCTTTGCTACCCAACAACACACCGCAGAAGGAATTCCTGTGTTCACACCTCAACAAGGGTTTCCCACTGGCAGAAAAGTATTTCTCATGGGTCAGTCTGACACTGTGGAGTGCTCATTCCCCACGATCGCCACCACCTGAGCATTTCCTTCTTGCGTTTATGTGTTTCATGGCACAAACACGTGGAAGTGTGCTATATTTAATTCAAAATTCCCACACCAAGTACAAGGAGGGGACAAGATGAAAGAATGAACTGCAGGTGACATCAGCTCCATCACCGCACCAAATACACCTCTGGAAGGCACATAGCTTCACAGTGACTGAGGGCATCTAAAACCTGAATATCAGAAAGCAATGTTTATAAAGAGCTGAAATACTCCGCTGAGACAATGGGAGGGGACACGTGGAAACTCTAATAAAAGTCAGTGAAATGTCTTCATCTTTTCAATAAGCGGATTAAGTTTTCTGGTAAGAAATCTGAGGTCAGGCTTGATGACTTAGAAAGAAAAACCATCACATTCTAGGAGCTTTTGTAAACACTGAAACAAAGGTTTTAACTCTCTAGGCCGCCTTCTTAATTCTTGCATAATTACAACAGAAAGAGAAAAATATCCATGAAAGCAGGAAAACAATGAATGCGATGAGCTAATTAAGTGGTAAAGCACCAGGTTGTTTCCAGAACTGATCAGAAATGCCCTGGAAAACATCACTGCATCAACACAGCTTCCCTTCACATGCTGTCGCATTCTGAAATCGTAATTTCCAGTTTCTCTTATTACCTGAGTTTGAATGGACAAGTTTTATTTGGCCGTTTGTTTTGGAAGCATTTGGTAAAATGCATGAGTTTTGTCAGAATATTTTATTAAGGGAAAAACACCCACACAACAGCCAATCAAACAAATTTAAATAAATCCAACAAAAAAACAACCACAGAAAAGTAGAAGAAAGGAGAAGACCATTAAAGAAATGCTTTAATTTTTCATTACTGTACTATTTTTTCCATTTTCTATAAATATATGGTATAAAACATCAAAGGAAACATGAAACAACTAGACTTATTAACTATGCTTTTATTCCAAGTGAATGTAATTTTAAAAAGAAATGGTAAGAGGAATTTTGCAATTCAAAATTCTGTCTTGGAATTAAATTTGGGTATTTTTTGAAGCTGTAGCGATTGCTCTATAAAGTAACAGCCCTGACAATATTATTTCAGAAGGTGAACACTGCTAAGTGCTGACTTTAACATTATGCAATAAGGGCGATTATGTGCTGGGCTTCCGTGATCCACATTGCTTTTCAGAGTTTGGGATCCAAGAGACAAGCCGTTATACAATTCACTGAAATCTAATTTCCACTGTGGTGTCTTCAATGTGCAGGTCCAAGATTAGTATTAAATTAAAATTATATTGTTCCACTAGAGCTTTAGTGATTTCAAATTACTACTCAAAACAGAGTGCATGTTCTGAGATAAATGGTGTTTTTAATTAAACATGTATGTATTAAGCTATTTCCTTAATTACAGTATCTCCATTGCCTCATATTGTTTCACTGTGTATTAAATTCAGTTTCTTATGTTATTATACTATTAGATCAAACTGGTAATTGTCAGTTTTTCCTTTCTTCATGTTTATCTAGGCTTGCAGTGGTAAGTCTCACTTCATTTATCTTTTTCAACAACAACGCAGTAATGAAAGCCTTACGAAGGAACCTCAGGTCTAACCAGGGCTTCCCTCCTACATCTCAAGCTTGCAGAAACCTGGAGAGCTCCTGTCACCTTCTCAGAGTCCAGAGATATCCTGATGGGGAAGCAGAAACCAAAATCTGGTGTTCTGGTTCTCCTGGTCTCTGCCCTGTGCTGGGGAAGACGCAGGAACCGAGAGGGGATGAGAGCCATTGCTGAGCAGGGCATCCCCAGAACCTGGATGCCGGCCTCCAGTTCACTCCAGGCTTTGCAATTCCAGGATTATTGCTGAGCTTCCCCCCTCCAACCCCTCCTCCCACCCCCAAGTTTCCTCCTCTTTGCGAAACTTTCAGAACTCCATTTTTTCCATTCACAAATGAATGCATGACCTCTCCCCCCTTTTTTTTTGTCAAATCACAGATATTCCACAGAATAGAAAATCTAATCTTTGACCTGCTCCACCTCAGACAGAGGCAAAGCTACCAAACAAAAACCCATGTCGTCTGGATTAAGTATCAACTATTCAAAGGAGTGGGGAAGCTATAGTTCTGGTTTGCTGAGGGGTGGTCTGCTGAGATTTGTGGAGTCAGTCATTGAACTTTCATAATAAATAAGCCAATCATTTCAGCAGTCCTTGAAGAATCTCCAGCATTCATATCCAGTGAAACCCCTTTCCCCCTCTCTCCAGTGGGACTCCTTAGCAGCCCTTACAAACACAAGCTGGCATTTTCCTGTGCAGGCAGAGTAAATCCAGCCTGACAGGAGGTGCTGACCTCGACCTGCGCAGCCTAGCATCCCATTACATGCTGCGTGCACAGCCGAATGTCCGTGCCCGGCTACGCATAACCTGTACGGCTGTGGAAAAGGTGTGTCCCCGGACCCGGGGAACGCCCTGGGCCAGCTGGCAAGAGGTCCTCAGACACAAGGGAGACCTTGGGCTCGCTAGGCACATTTGCCAAATTGGTCAGAATGACTGAGATTTTATAAACAAAGGAAGAATTACCCTAATTTTAAAGTCCACTGATCAGTAACTCTGTCATCTTACAGAAGCTCAGAGGGCATGACACCATGAGGCGCTTCTCTCTGCAGTGGCTGCCAAGTGTAAAAATCAGTGCAGAAGCCCAGGGCAGGACGAGCACTCAGCAACAGGCTGGGCACATGGGGATGCCTGCAGGGCGGAATCCTCGGAGGAGACGCCGTCCTTCCCTTCACCTGGGTGGTGACACACTTTATAACACAGAGCTGGCACGAAAGGATGTCTCTCAGCTGTAATCTTAAGCAACAGACGATAAACTTGATATGAACAATACTGGCAGGTGATGGTTGGAAAGAATAAAATCTGTCTACCAACGTGTGCAGAACTGCTGCAAGCTCTCCGACACTGGTGTAGGTGCTCCCGCTTGTCAAAGTGGTTATTTCAAAAGCATTTAAATTCCCCATGTTGAAGGGGAGAAGGAAAGACTGCTCTTAATTAGAAGAGTAGAATCTGTTATATCACTGATTGATGGAACCAGAAAAACATTTTTTTCTCATTAATTTACAAATCACCAAGTTAGAGAGAAAAAGTGAGTTATTGCCCTACCTGTTTCGATAATTTTACTCTTATAAATACATGAATTTACTAGAACGTTTTCCTTCTTTCTCTTTTTCCTTTAAAAAAAAAAAAGGAAGGGAATGACAGAGAATGTAGAAATATGTTAATGTCTTTCCTTCATCAAACAACCATGAATATACATGATGATGCTATATTACTATTTCCAGCTACTTTGATTTGTGTTACAGAGAACATGTTTATATAAAGCTAATCTCCACATGAAGCAAAAGAAAAAAAACCAAAACACAACATCAACAGTGGGAAATCAAATATCACCTAAATTAAACCAATCTCTAAGTCGGCCAGACAAAAACTGGTAAAGCATCCAGGATTTCTGAGGCACTTGATTATGAACAAGGTTTTTTGAATAACAAGATTTGTTGATTTATAAAGATACACAGCAGAAGTGTTGTTAAAGGTGAGCTCTTTAAGTCAGGGTGAAGGTAACTAAGCTGCCCAGCCTAGGAAAACTCTAATCCAGCATCCAGTTATTGGTATTTGTCACTTTTGATTTTATGTCAGTGACCCCCAATCACATACCCCAAAAATTAATTTAATCTAGAGCAAACTGTTTTCAGCATGTCAGAAGTGTAACTTTACAAATTACTGCTCAGAAGGTTTCCGTGATGAATGCTTTTGATCGCTACTGAATTGAAGGTATTTTGTTTACTCTGTTTTGTGCAGCGAGACTCAGCTGATCCCAGGCAGTCGTTGGTACTTCAGACTTTTGGCAGGTCTACCAAAAGTGCTCCTAGGTCAAATAGTCTGAATGGTCTAAAAGTTGCAGGTACGGATTTTTGGGGTGGTTCAGTGCTTACTCCAGTCATCAGTGCAATCTAAAGAACATTATTCCACATGGCTCACTGATCCCATAGATAGACAATATCATTAGTGTGATCTAATGAACCTTAATCCTAATGATTAGCACATATCTAATGACACCCAAGCAAGCAGGCGCGAAGCGTATCAGCTGTATTGTATCTGTGTCAATGACTTTTCTTCACATTTTCCTAGCCCTTCTCCATTTTCAAATGGACATGAAATTCTGATATGGCACAGCTAAGCCCACTTCCAGTCTGAAATTTCAAGCCTTCTGTACCTGTCTCTTCTACGGCTGATAAATAGCTTTGGACAACAGGAATGGTCAGTGCAGTGAGATTATGGATTTTCACTTCTGCACTGACTCAGACACATCCCATTCCCACGAGGACCCCTCTGCTATATGATCACTAGAGTCTCTTACTGAACAATGTATTTTAAAGATACCTGAGTGTGAAAACAAATCCAGCTGTCAGCATGTTCTTGGAAATGACACAGCCTCCTCTGGAAGTGAAACTGGATCCTGTTTCTCGAAGACAGGTGCAACATTTGCCGCCTTCCTGTCATAGCAACCTCCTTCAGTTCCACCACCTCTGCCCCTCCAGGCGCATGGATAGGTGCCTTCATCTCTGACAAGAGAAAGCCCTGAGTAACTATCATCTTCCTTTTATTTCTTCACACACACTCTTGGTTAAGGCTCGGCCAACTCTGATGCCTCGCCTCACGGGTCATCATCTGCCTCACCTGTTTCCAACACCCTACACCTGTAGTCCCTATGACTATTCTGTGATTGCAGAAACACAGCCAGAGAAGGGGCATTTGTTTTTTTGTGGGAAATGCCAAGTTTCTGGTCTGCTCCATCTTGGCAGTTTCTGGCCTTTGTTCTGTTCAGGGTTGTCCATCCTTCCTTGAAACATAGGACTCCGGCATGTGACTCTGTAGAGTGGCTGTGGAGGTCCTGTCAATCTCATATTTGTCTTTCTTGAAGGCACGTGGTCGGCTCATTTCATTTTGCTGGCAAGGCAGCAAAGCATCCCTCCCAAGTAGAGCACTGCTCCCAGAGGTGAGACTACTGCCATCCCCAGCGCTCCCTGTCCCCAGAAACCTGGACAGCCCCATTCTCCCCCAGGGGCTCTGCCTGGGTCAAGGTCTCTGGCGTGCCAAGGACAACACCTCCAAGCAGTGTCAGAGATTACACCTATTCCGGGCCTTCTTGCACTCCTGCTGCTCTTGCCTATGGGTTGTATAGCTGCTCCCAGGTGCATTGGTACCTACATGGTCAACGGGCAGCTGCATCCAACCAGCTTGGACATCCCTAACCAGGGAACTGCCAAGGAAAGCCAACTTAGAGCTGACAGAGCAAAAGCATTCAGGGGCTCTGAGCAGCCAAGCCTCGCTGGCAGTGGCACATTACCAGGAAGGAGCCAACAAAAGATGAGACCTGAGGAAGCAACCTGAGACCTACCAAAATTACTGTGTTAGCTGTGTTTGGCGGTGAAAGCACTGAAGAATACTGTAACTCCATGAGCATGCCCATCAGCTCTTCAGAGCATTCTCATACTACTCAGTGTTTCTGTAACCCCTGTAGCAAACAGAAATTTTGCCCTTAAGCTGGCGCTTCACTGAGGCTTGTGGCTTGTCAAGATTTGTATATCTGCATTGTTGATATATATGTATAACAATATATTAAATTACAGAAAACAAAATTATTGCTTGCAATTATTCACTGACCTAATCTTCACCAGACAGCTCATAATCATTTTGTGATGATATCTACCTGTTCCTATTTTTCTGCCAAACCCTAAGTGAATCATGAAATGTAGCTTTTTTCCAATGCAATATATACCTTGTTTATTCTACTGCTGTTCTGTACATAAGAAATGCATGCTGTTCAAAGAATCACACTATTGTCATTGGAAATAATGATCTAAATGTATTTCGGGACTTAATCTATAATTCCCTGAGTGTTTTATAATGTGCAGTAGGTAGAGCAAAAGATATTTAAGATATTTTGGAGGAAATGTATATTACTGTGTCTGTACAGATCTCTTCAGGCAGGTCCTGTTACCTGAATTCTTTAATTTACGTTTCTGATGTATTTATGCGCTTGGTTTTAGTGCTGCCTCACTTAGTTTGGATATTAGTGAGTGGAGTAAGAGACATTTTTATGATCCGTGTTCAGTGAAACAAAGAAAATATAAGTTAAAAATTGATATGCAATATTTATTAATCTTTCAGTGCACAAAGAACAAAATTTGATTTCCAGAGCTCTCAGAAATGAAACCTTTAGAAATATGGATTCAGTCCTGATGGCTAGACAAAGAGCAATTTAGGTTTGATATGATTATGAGGATGTTTCAGCTCTTCCAAATAAATATATTGTGGGTGAGATAGTGAGTAACTTTTCTTTTTCTGTTAAACAATATCTGGTTGTTATTCTGGAAATCTCTCTTTTTATGGGCTTGTAAAAGATAGTGTTAAAACAGATGGAAATCATGCCAATTCCACAAATTCATTTATTATTGACATGAAATATACTCTGAAGAGTAAACTATTGGCTTTAGAAATGTATCATCATTTTAAGGCACCTTTAGAAAGAAGTTATGACCCCCTTCTGCTTTAGGTACACGCCTTATAAAGCACTGATAAAGCAAGGCGGCAAAAATGTTGGAGGTTTTTTGTTGATTTTGGTTTGTTTTTTCCAATGCAAACGACTTGGTCCACACTAATACTATTGACTACTCTATTTTTCTGGGAAAAGAGTCGTGAGGCACAGGTGGGAGAGGAAAAAATGCAAAAATGGTGCTGCTTTTTGCTCCCGAATATTCCACACATCTTAACTGGGTCCTATCAATACTGTGTGGGTACATTCCCCAGTGAAACTGAACCTCTGCGAACACCACACTTTGTTAGTCCTCTCATAACATGCATTGCTGATAGCTTTGTAAGAGGAAGTATAAATAAATATTAACATTTGCAAATTCGATGCATAAATCCTACTTAAAGAGATGATATCAGGCCTACCCTTACTGAATAGGCTGGTGGTTTAAAGTTGCTTCCTTGCTATAGCAGATGCTGTAGAAAGATGAGACAAATATACAGAAAATTAAAAAAGAAGAAGTAGTAGCAGGAAAAAAAGAAAATTTGAGAACACGCCTATCCATCTCTCTCCATGTCCTGCTACTATCGAACTGTCCAGATGCTTGTCCCAGGCTGGCATCTGGGGACCTGCTTAGCAATGAGAGAAACAGCCACCCTGAGGCAGAACAGAAGTTGAAGTCCAATATTATGTGTTCATTGGCAGCTATTTGGGGAAAGAGGATTAGGAAAAGAAAGGGGAGTGATCATTTCTCCATCTTTCCCTCCCAGCTTTTGCCAGTCTGAAGTTCAGGGGTTTCTTGAGCAGGAATTTAAATGATAGTATCATGTTTAACCACTCTCCAAAGACATTTCTTCCCTGAATTCTAACCCGTTTATTCCTCACCCTTGCTACAGCGCCGGGTAATGTCAGGATTTTTTCCTTTCCTGTTTGCTTGGTATCCACTGAGAAAGAGTCCTGTTCCTTCTCCCACTGCTGCTGGCTCTGGATGCACGTCTAAGATTTGATCAGCCCCAGGAACTCAGTGAATGAAAACACGGTTTTGTTCACAATTTTTTTGCCATTATAACAGGGAGGAAGAAAGCATGCTTGTCTAGCTGACAGTAACTAAGTGGTTATATCTGCTGCAGCCTGCTCCCTTATCTGCTGTTTGCTATTGTTTCCAGAAGAAACCTTTCTAATGGAGAAAGAACTAGATAAAAAGCACATAATAAGGACTGGACTAATTCAAAAGGACATTTTTCTGTCCCTGGATGTTCAAGCCATGACCCTGTTTGTGAACAATGATACATGAATGAGATGTATGGATGTTCAGTATGTCACCACAGTGCAGAGAATATCCATAATCTTTTCAGATAGCCTGAGGGATAAGAGCCACCGACATGCTCTCTGCATGTCTAGTCCTACAGATGACAGAAGCTATTGAAACTTCAATTTCCGTATACGAAAACCCTAACACCAATCCTCAGATCACTCTTTCTTCCCCCATCGTCTCCCCCTGGATGCAGTTTTCTCACATCTGAACTGTTTCTCCTCTGGCAGGGAGCCTCCCCGAGCCAGGTGTGGTCTGCGGGACAATAAGGCAGCCTGCCTGGAAAGGCTGCAGACTGCAAGCCGGGCAGCTCGCGGTGCCTTGCTCGTAGCAAGCGGTTCATGCCCAGTGGAACACACACATGAAAGCTGGAAGAAAAAGAAGCTCAAATTCAGAGTTATATCTGGGGAAGGGAGAGGGAACGGAATTTGCTCTGGAGGCCTAACAGTTACTCGGTTTTTATATTTAAATCGTCACTTATTATATTATATGATAATGATTATACTATATGATATAAAATAATGACACACTTATTATATTATAAATTATCTTACCTTAGATTACACTCATTTTTTATCAGTAATCCATTCTAGCAGAGTCTACAGTCAACTTCCTTACTGGCCAAAGACGCGATATTGTGGATCCAGGTTTTTCAGGCCAGCCTGCTGACCTCAGACTCTGCCCCCAGCACGTACTGCACCAGCAGCCGCTGTGCGACGTCAGTCACGATGCGTAGACCGACACCTATAGAGGTGGCCAAGAGTCTCTGATGGATGCTGGGCTGTGCAATCGGCGCGCCCAGATGCCTCTGCGGGCAGGGGACCAAAACTCTCCGTGCCTCGGTCTCTTGCAAAGTGCCATAATATTCCTTTTCCCCTCTGTATTTATTAAGTTGTTGCAATTTGTGAGTACAGCCAACTTTACGCAGCTGTTATTAATCAGATGTTTATGGTTGGGATTGGGGAGCGTAATGCACCGCAGTGGTGCCAACATCTAAAATGACAAATGAAAAGTCAGACTTCTGGCACTGACTGCTTACATACAAATTTATTTCCTGAAATGATAATACACAAATAACAGAAACAAAACAAAACAAAGCAAAACAAATGATGGTTCTAACTGACAGTTGCTATTGTACTTCCAAATGAAAGCATACTTCACTAAAGTTATTTTGCTGCGAGACAGCATCTTTCAAAATTTGCTGTTGGGAAAGAACTTTCCGTTTGAAATAATAATCACATATATACCTGTGACTGAACTGACAATGAAAGAGAAGGCCTTGAGATAGTCATAAGCCTAAGACAGATTAATTCGCCTAGATACAATACTGTTTTCCTACACTGCTCTTGCAAGACTGAATTATGCATCAGGTGGTTACGTTTCATTTATCAGATTGCTTCCTTCTGCCATCCACGAGCAGCAAAGCCACAACAGCTCTAGCACAATGGCACATGAGCGTCTCATTGCCTAAATTGCAGTAGGTTTTCAGCCTGATAGAAAATACACAAAGGATTTTCTTATCATGCTCCTCACTGTCCCAAATCTAACAAAGACCTTGTTTCGCACTCATTTCTTAACACTCTCTCTGTTTTTCTGCTGTAGCTTCGCTCTATATTTGTCTAGCTTTTTGTCATGCTAAGCAATAGACAATCACTGCATGACAAAATTTCTCATTTGCAAATAGCAAGTCAACCATAGTTATTATTTTTTTTGCTAAGATTATTTTCCCCAGATGCCCCCAACTCTTATGAAAATTAGGAACTCCGACTGCCTGGTTATATGTTTTTAGAGTTGTCTTCAGTGACAGGGATTCTGCTGTGCTATGCATAAAGAAATAAAGACACCGTCAGTGCAAATGCGCTTTTGAATTATCAGGTACCTTCACGGCTCACGAGCCCATTCAAGGCGCAGGGACACCAGTATATGCTGTTTTCTAATAGCAGTGCGGTAGCTAGTGTTTTGAGCTTGCATGGAAATGGTGACAGTATTTGTCTTCCCCCACCTCCAAAAACCCCCTCTGTCAACCCAAAAGAGGGTATCACCGCAGCAAAGAGTGACAGAGAGATCGTTTTTTGAAACCACACATCGCTGAGCCCTTCTTGTGCTTTGCTCGGTTGTCCTGCTGCAAAGGCAGTCAAGGAGGGTGTAGAAGAGCCGTTAAAACATGAAGGAAAGAAGCAATAGCCAAGTCCTCAGTCCACTGCTCAGACCGGGGACTGTCACCCTGGGATGAGAGGAGGCACATAAAGGATGGAGAACACCTAAGTGCCAGTTTACTAAAGGCATCGCTCAAAGCACACCGACGTCTTCACTGGGCTTTGGGCTAGGTCCAAATTGCACCAATGAGGCCCGAGTGTAGCATTGGTAGTTATTATTTTTCAACGTCCTGCTTTAACAAAATATCTGAACCCTGAACTTGGACCATGGCGTTTTCCTGTGTAGTAGTGTCTGTTGAGCAAAGAGCATTACCCCAAATTAGACTTCATTTTTTATGAAGGAGGCTGTAGCAAATCTACACTTTCAATTAAAGAACATTAAAAAATATTAAATAAGTACAATAAACATATTTAAAGCCCACCTCCATCCATCCGATAGAAGAGTTATCGACGTGAGGATGTTGGCCTTTCTTTTCCATCTGGATGCCTCCTTACTGAAGCAGCAACAGGGTGCCGTCGGTGCCAGGAAAACACAGAAATCCTCCAGCAGCACCTGTCTCCTGAAAGAAAGACTGTAGTGACTTGCCTGGAATTACCATAACGACAAAATTAACCTTATGATTTTGGCACACAAGATATATACTATGTTCCTTAGGAATAAAGGTCTTCAATGAGGAAAGACTTCAATGAATGTTTGTGGGAATTTTTAGATGTTTTCACAATAAACACAAGGAATTACAAAAAGAACCTTCTCCCTCTTTAGCATTCCCAAATATGTATCTGTTTAAAATAAACCAAAATTGAACATTTTCAGAATGAAAATCTTCACTGTGAGTTCATCTGTGGGATGATAACACATAAAAGTGAGCATCTGTATATTTTGATGCATCTTATTTACACCCAGGGAAGACACTGGGAACGTTTTAAAATCCTACAAAAAAAAAATAAAGGGCCTTATGGTCATATGGAATTTACAAGAAAACAGGCCAAAATTTTGTACCTGAAATGCAAATTCATTGCAAAAATAGGTAACATACATTTTCAGTCATATCAAATATGCAAAAAGTATCGTTGGAAATTGAAAGCAAAGCAAAACACAGATGCACCATAATTTTCATTCTGGTACCATTAGAAGCAGCAAAAGGCTGAGAAGATTGCGTTTTTATTTTCTAAATTCAATGGTTCACCTTTTTTTACTATGAATGAGACACCCATTAAAATATTACAAAATGTCTGGTAGGTGATCTAAAATGATTAAAAACAGGATAAAAAAAAGCATTTCCAGTGCTTGTCAGCATCAGTTTTCTTACCAAAGTTAATACAAAATAGCTAACGAGGGCAACTCAGCCCCACTAACGCTGTTCAAAATGCAAACTTGATTTTCAGAATATTCCCCTCCATATTTAATACAGTGCTGATTACAAGAAAAGCTATGCTCCAATATGTTAATTTCATCTCTATTTTTCTGCTGATGTTACTCTTCATTTGAAGATTACTGTCAACCTCTATTCCACAGGAGATCAAAGTGAGGCATCCAGTTTGTACCAGATGCCATCATACAAAATTGCGTTTAAGAGATCTCCAATGTAATTAAAAACTCTGTATAAACCATCTCAAAAAGAAAACCATACTGTACCAATTCTCTACTCTTTAAACAACTTTTGGGAAGGTGACAAAATGTGACTTCAAACTTATGTTAAATGTGCCATCTTCTTCCTTTGAAGTCCTAATTAATTATCTTACCTGAAAATCACTATAAACCGGAGACTGCAGGTCTGCTTTTGCATACTGAGATATCTGAGTCCCTCATCCCCGGTGATGCACAGGAAGACGACGACGAGCTCTGGTAGACAGCTGGGTCTTGGACAAAGAATTGCAGGTATAGAATATGTCCACGGTGCTGGATTGATGTTGGGTGGACATCATTTCATCATAGGCTGTCATGTCCCACGTAAGTAGCTGAAGACAGGTATTGCTGCCCGGTCATACTGCCCTGACCCTAGAGGGAAGTCCCAGTCAGAAGCGGGGCCTTTGTCTCCCACCGCAGTGCTGGGAACATGTGAATGCTAAAGGCCAGAGGAGAAGAGGTATAGATGGACCAACCCATGTCATGTTTCCAAAATCCAGCCCAAAAGAGCACCAAGAAGAAAGCAGGATGCTAGAGGGAAAGGCCTCTGTGTCAGAAGAGACAATTGTTTAATGGGTTTTTTCCATCACTTTATTGTAGATTTTGAACAAAACCATTATTGTCTGATACTAAAGCTCAGACATCATGCAGAGAGCAAGAGATAGCCCAGTACCAGCCAGGCCACACCAGTGTATGCAAGGTAGCCTAGACAGGTCGTGGCCTCAGAGTCCAGCTAATATCCCTACCTTCCCACTTCGGAATTGTTCCAAAATTGTCTCCCTTGGGCACCCAGGAAGCCATGACTGGACGCAGCTAGCCCTGAGACCCCAACAGAAACATGTCAGTTTCCTGTGACAAATAAGTGTCAAGACTCCATAACTCCAATAATTGCCAAGAGTTAATTACCAAGGTAAGGTTGTCTGCCACTGACTTCTTTTATTAAAAAATTCATGAAGGTACTGTATCGACTCAGTACCACAAAAGGCACTAATTGAAATGCATCCAGCTGATGATGATGCCAAGAATATGACTATAAGCAGCTTCTACTGTTTATAGACTCGAAAAATATGAAAACATCCGGTCTGGCATGTAAAGGGGCTGCCAACTCCATCCTGGAGAGCAAGTGATATAGCTGGTATTCATTAACCCTTCTTTATTGGCTTTTTTAATAAAATGAGATACATCTCAGTCCAACATACAATCAAGAATTATTTGTTTTTAAATGACGAAGTGGGAAATACAAAGCACTTGGCAAAGTATTTCTTTGAGTACCTTGGCAGCTTGTCATTGATAATGGAATTGTTGTCTGATCTTCAGTCATTTGCAATTTAATTTACCCACAAAGTCTACTACTTCTTCTTGCACATATTTCTCCACAATGTGCCTATTTACCTTCTCAAACCAGGAAGAAATACATTCGCTGATTTAAAGGGTAGCCCTTAATGCAATTTAAAGCCTTGCAAATTGATTTTCCTTAATGAACCTTATATCCTGACATCCTGTCGTTTTCCTCTTGTACGTTCAATTAGGGTATAATCAGTTATTAAGGGTTAGATAAGAGAAATGTGACATCATCCATACAAGGCAGAAATTTTTGCAAGAGATTAATTAAAATCTAATTTTCAGGCAAGACTAGACCATCTGAGCCAAAAGGTGTCTACGATAATTAAAAAAAAAAAAAAAGGAGAAAAAATTCCTAGAAAACCCAAGATGGGGAAAGGAAGAACACCTGGCTTGGGTAGACACTGAGATGAGAGAGAACTATAACGTGTTCCTCTTGGGGGTATCAGAGAGAGAGCCTTTGCACATTCATTTAAGAAATGTATGTGCTGTACTCATCTAACCCACAGAAGAACAAACGTTGCAAATCGAAACCTTCCAGTCTGTTCTGTAAAAGAGCTGAATACATTTATTTATGGACGAAAAGCAAGAGCCATTCATGCTGTACTTTCAGATAGACAGAGACAGGCTAATAGTAGTAGTAGCAGTACTTAAAGCAGACAGGCTTTTGTGGGTTTTGTTAATATTAACTTCTGATAGAGAGGAGTTTTGAGCTCATAATATGTATCTAATCTTAACCGAGAACACAGCTCAGCAATTCCATTTGCCCCATTTCAAAGAAGGAAAAATGTTGCTATTCTGCCAGGAAAATTGATCTATTTATCTGATGCAACATTCTCTGTCAGCATTTCTGTACAGCTCTCCCCACTCAATATCACTGCAGGATGTCTGTAGAGGATTCAGATCTTTAGAGGTCAATATGTCAGGTCCAATTCAGGGTTTGTTTTTCCTTCCCTCAATTTTTTTTTTTAAATAGACATATTCTAAATATTCTTAAACCAAACTGAAATAGAATGGTTAGATTACCAACTAATAATAATAGTATCTATATTGCTGCAGAAATTTTGGAGACCCTCATATTTCAGAACTAAAAAAATCCAACTCAAGAAAGATCTCCAACAGAGCGCATAATAGCTCTTAACGGTTGTTACTGCTTTTCTAAACAGTATCTCAAAAGCATGCCAACCTATGAGCAATTTTTGGGACATTACCTCAAAGGGAGGTGCTAGAGGTAAAAATGAAAAAGGTTCAAAGGCTACGAATAGTTCTTGCTCATGCAGCCAATCCTCAACTGACACACATTGTGATTGCCTTGCTGGCCTCACCTACTGACTCTGTTGGATTTTGTCTCCACTGATGTCCGGAAACACAAGCGTAAAGTGTGAGGGTCACAATGTTCCACAAAGATCTCATTGTGGGATCTGGGATTTGAGTTGGTTCTTTTCTGGTCTTTTGATTCTTTGTTGTCTCTTTTTGGTAAGATTAAAAGTAAAACTCCAGATTTTGTCCAGGTTTTCACTTATTAGATGACTTTGAAACTGCTGGATAACTCTTTTTCTCAAAACAATTTACAGAAGCTATAGCTTTCACTCAATTTATAAAAAAAAAAATTATGCTCAACATTACATTTTTTTCCTTGAACTTTCCAGGCTTTTTTTTTTCCCCAAACCTTCCAAGCATCCCAGTAACCGTCTATAACTGTAGTCTTAATTAAGAAGAGAAGTGGTTTGGAACATTAGTCTAAGTCTGTTTGGAAAAATTGTTACAAAATTGTATCTGAGGTCTTCAATGACTGTATTTCTTCCCCAGAGATAAGGCAATTAAAGTCATTTCACATAAAATCAACCTTCTCCCCATTGCCTCAGTGTAGGTGTGCAGAAGTAAGAACAAATCAATACAAGAATCTATTCACAGGGAAAAAGGAACAAATATATCTTTATAATTACAATATGTAACACATTCCACAGCTGCATGCCTCTTGTGAGTAGTTCTGATCTGAATGTAAATACATACTTTATGCCAAGAATAATTTAAAAGAGGAAACGGGAACACACACAGAACAAGCCAGTGCTTTCTATATGCTTTTAAATATATAAGCCAAATTATTCATATTTTCTCTGCATTCCCATGATATACTGAAGAGCAGCCTATGTTGTAATGTATTGTGCAATAGAAATATAAAGTAAGAACCTCTTACCTGGCCAAGAACCTGCAATCTCTCTTTAAATCCACGTTCTTTTTAGGCGTATCAACGTTACCTAACTCAGTTCTTATTTAGGTGACACAGAGACTCTATCAGATAGAGAAGACATCTATATTTAAAATGAGGTTGGTGAAAGTACTGGAGATGAAAGGTGAAGATTTCTTTACTGACTTCACATCTGCCCTCACACTGAAATGAGCCCATAATTCAGTGCTGGGGGTTCTTGAGGCACGGATCATACCAGGATGGGCCTCAGAATCTTGTTCAGGTTTGTTCAATATTCGCTTAGATGAGCAAACATTGCTCATATTCATTTCCCCCAAACTGAGTTCCCTCATTCCATTGAGACACCAGAAGAGCAAAAGCCGTCTTCGCTGCTTCCCCCTTTCCTTGCCAGGGATTTCCACCCTCAGGATTTTGCTTATCCTCTCCTCAACATCTCCTAAGTCACACCACCAGCAGAACTCCACTCCAGGAGGAGTTTAGGCTTTTCGGCTGGAGCGGAAGTGCCCTGCGGGCAGGGTAGGGCTGTTGGAGGAACAAAGGTGCGTGAAAGATTCGCAGACCAAGTCCCAGGCCATTCCATTTCACCCACGGAAAGGAAATAACTATAGAAAAAACATGCAAGGCATTAGAACACTTTCAGAGAAATTACTATTCTTCATGATTATTTTTTAATTTACTCTCTGCTAGATGAGAAGTGGGGCCCTTGTCTCCTAGTCAGCACAAACTTTGCATTTCTTGCTCTGCATCTGGGGCTTACTGAAAAATGAGCATGTTGATTAGGACTCTCCCCCTCCCCTGCTCAACCCCAGCTGCTGCTTTCCTCGTGCAGTTCCAAAGACTAAAATGCCAAACCATTTACTTACTTATTTTTATTATTTATTTTGCTTACGTGAGTTCTCTCATCTCCTTTTTCAGCTCCCTGAGTGTTCCTGCAAGAAGCGAACACTGCACTTTTTGGTGAAGTGCCCAGCTGTGCCCGAAGGCATGTGCAGGACCTTAGGAGACAGAGACAGCTGGGGCACTGAGCGAATGGTGGTAACCAGCCCCAAAGCCCCAACTTCTATAGCCCTCCACTCTCACCTGTTGCTGAGAGTAACGAAGTTATTAGAATCTGGGAGGGGAGGAAACTGGGGATGGCAAAGTCATGGTAAACAATTATTTTGTGTGCTCTCAGCGACCCTAATCCTTTGCAAAGGAATGCAATGTTGGTTGAGAGACACTTGAAGGAGTTGGGGCTCCCAGAGGTATGCCTGATTGCTTTTCGCAGGTCTTCCAAGCAGATCTCAGGTGTGTGCACCACCTGCCAAGCAAATTACTCCCATATTTTCCTTTTCAGTCAACAGACTGGGGCCTGCCCAGTCCCCATTCTCGAGAAGATGGGTCTTCTGGTCCCCCTTTCTTGCTCTGTAGACAACTATTCCACCATGCAAGGCTGACATACCATCTGGCTGAAATAGGTTGACAAAGAACAGGAGTGGTTCAAAATAAGCTAAAAAAAATGCAGAATGAAACCTTGCTCTTCACCCTCCGTACCCCATTCTTTCATGTCACCTTATTCTAATAACCTCGAAACTTTGTGAGAGCATCTGGACCACAAATAAACATAAAAATAGCAGAACACTCACTATATGGAGAAAACTAATTCAAACAACTCTGTTGGATTTTGCCATGGAAAATTTACTTCTGGGCTGCTAGTAAGAGCAACTCCCTGCTCAGGGATGATTCACCTTCAGCAGGAAAGTTTTGCACATCAAATAGCATCAGTCGAGGGCGTTTTGCACAGCAAAACTCACTAACTTGTGATTCAATCTGCAGTGGATTAACTAAAGTTCGTGTTACTGCCATTCCCCTCTCTCCACCCCCAGAACACATCAGTAGCTCATAACCTCGAATAAAAACCACAACCCCCACATCAAGAAGTCCTACCTGGTCTCCCACCGATCAGCTTTGCAATGGTACAGAAGCCTGCTTTTGCCTTTTCAGTGCCGTTTCTCCCCTCAAACAAAAGTTACTTTCTACAGCATTGATCTCCAGTAGACGTTTCTGTTCCAGAGATCCTGGTTTTACCCGGTGTTGTTTCAAGACTCAGCAGGATGGCTGATTTTTAATCAGCCTAGAAAGTCACTTGGGTCTCTTACTGCCTAGCGGAGATTTACTTCAGGATTTTTGGTTTTGATGAAAGCGCAAGTGGGAAGGAGCAAAGCTTCCGCTGCCTTTGTAATTAATCACAGGTTAAAGTGCTGTATGAATTACACAGGCCTCAGGAGAGACATCACTTTTTGAATTTTCAGCAAAGCACACAACTTAAGACATACTTTGCTTTGTGTGTTTGGCTAATAGAAGCATTAGTCACCGAGATGGAGATTTCTTTGGGGTTTTTTTTCAAATATAACCTTGATAATCTGTGGAAGAGGATTTTCTAGCAAGATCCCTACCTTATGACTTCTAGAAAATTTGGTACTATGTAAGTTTATACATTATGGCAACCTGGTATTGTATAATGGAAAATTCAAATAGAATTGTTTTTTTCAAAGCAAGCACTCACATTATTTTGATGGGGGAGTGGGCGGAAGAGCCGCTCAGCACATTAATTTGCAGTGAAGCATATGGGTGAGGGTAGCATCACAGCCAACAGCAACTCTTGCAAATTTATCAACAAATATCACCACAGCTTTTAACATCCTTCCCTGCTACGACTCCAGACTCCTCTCACTGTTCACGCCGCAGCAAGACACAATTGGTTAATATGTATCACTACCATAAGCGGTACTGCAGAAGGTGTTATGTCTACCCATATGTGCTGGTTTCACAGATCCTAATGAGATTGTCTTTGTTTTGCTTCTTACAAAGTATTTTTAAATTCACAGAGAAGTCTGCTGAAAAAAAACTTTGAAAGATAATTTCACTTAAATAGTAATCTATTTCATTCTAAGTAATAGGAACAAAAGAAGAAGAATGAATCCAGCCTTCGATTCTGCTCGTTCTCTGCTACAGCAGCAAAGCCCTTGCCTGTGCTGCTGTCGTGCCATGGGTTTCGTTCCCCAAAATGGGATCTGCAAGGAAACAGCAACATCAATGCCTGAAATCCCTCTCGAGAAGGAAGGAACAACTGTGAGATGGTCATTGAAGGGTAGCTCAGAGATGCATAAACCAACGTATAAAATGCCAAAGAGCATCCTTTTTGGTAGATGAATGCAGTTAAAACAATCAATTCTTTTTCTATCATCTTTACACACAGCCAGACAAAACTGTGTATCTCGCGAGGAACAGCAGCAAAGCGTGTCCCTCCAGGGAATTCAAGGTGCCGAACTGCGCTCCCAGCAGCTCTGTGGAGAGATGCACTATCTACCCTCTGGCTTCTTAAAACATGTCAATCAGAATTAACGTAGAGACTCCAGTCTTCCAGTTTGTTCTCTTACGTATTCAAGAGCCATTTTAGAATACCCAGTTGATGGGAAAAAAAATTAAGCTGATTATATGACTACAGGTTCTAAGCTACAGTCGAAAAACTGAGAATATAAACATTTTGGAAAACAGGTCTGGGAGGAGAAGAAACCTTCCTATGACTTCTGCATTATGCTTCTATTAACATTGCAGAATAACTGTCCTCTTCTTTTCTTTCCATTTTCCTATTACCAACAGGTTTTTCTTTAATTAGGCTTTCTTCCTAAAATGTTTTAAAACACAGAAAAGGTACAAATACTGACAACAATTTGTGCACGGAATTTCAAACAGTAAAGCACGAAATGCAGAAATGTGGAAAGACTTTGTCTTTCAATTGCCTTTAACAAAATGCTGCTTTTTCCGTGGGCTGGTTAACGCATGGTTTACAAAAGGAATTCAAGAAGTAGTCTTAATTCAGCAACACCAGGTCAGGCCCCACGGCTTGGAGGTTGCTTAACACGGTTGAATACCAGGGAATGTAGAACTGCTATGGCTAGATCTGAAGTCTCTGAACAGCTCCAGATGTACCAAATGGAAGAACTTAGGCCCCAGTGAACATCAATAAGTCTATTTTATTTTTAAGAAAAAATTAAGAAACATTAAAAGGACTTTAATCACACTTTTCTTAACAGTGTTGTAGAGTGATAATTGAAGATACCCCATTGCGTCGTAGCACAGATTATATTTGGTTTCAGAGTCTGAGTATCTAAGGCTATTATTTAAATTATTTCTTCATTGCATTACAATCTAACTATTCAAACAAGTTTTGTTTTATATTAGTAAAAAGATAAAATATTTTTGTTATTTTAAAACTTATCTTTATATTTTCTGTAGATGGCCTTAGAATAAACTAAAGTTTTCAAATAAAAAACTACATTCAAACTGAATTTTTTAATTTATGGAAATATTAGATAGTGATACATATTTCCAGGTTTGAACATTTCTACTACTTTAAAAACAACAAAAAAGGGGAAGATCCAGTAAGATCTGTTTTTCCAGCAGACAGCTTGGACTTCAAAAAAAAAAAATTAGCAGGTAGAAAAAATTAGTCACTGTCTCCAAAATGTATTTTTACTTCTCACATTGCTATGACACTAAAAGCAGTTGTATCGCAACAGGACCTTCAGGTCTTAGGGGTTGCAAACTGCTTGCTGCTCCTGTCTAACACCCTCTCTGCTCCGAAGGCAGCTGGGCTGCCATGGGTGGATCTCGCATGGAGGGGCAGGGAGATGATTCGTCTCCTGGGCTCAGGGCAGACGCTTTAATAACGTGAGGAAGCACGTTCCTCCTTTTGAGTGCTTGTCATAAGGGCGTGTTTGGACTATGTTTTTCACATGCATGTCACGATTACCGCATCAGCTGATCCTGTAAGTGTGGGGGGTGAGGGGGTGTATCTGATTCTCACCACAACCTAGCAGTGACAGGTCCTTCAGCTTCTGACAAAAAAAATAAATATTGGCCAAGTAGTTCCCTTTAGGGTAGTGTGGTTTTCACTCTTCTCAGGTTATTTGCTTTTTATATAAGCATGTCTATCCCACTTATCTAACTATAAATATTATCTACCTGTATCATTATTCTGTCATGAGCACTTGAAGGCCCTTTACCCTGCAAGACTTTCAGAGAAAAAAGATTATTTCCAGTTGACTTCCATGTGTGGCATAGATCTGAATAGTTTTGTTTCAATTTGTCTTCTTTCTCTTTCTAAAACCTAAAATGAATGTGTTGCTTTATGCGTTCCTGAAAAGGCACGAGTTGTGCAAGCCACCTCCTGGAGCTTCCAGCCAGGCCAGACCACATCCCCAGCCTGTTTTCCCTTGCCCAGGCAGAGGAGGTGGCACAGGAGTGCCGCTGTCAGAGCGTGAAGGTGCCAGCATGGGCATCTCCAGCCCTGGGCTGGTTGGAGCATGGGAGACCTTTGTGCAGATGCATGGCTGCAGGCAGCTGCCTGTGGGTTGCCCAAGGTTTTCTGCAGCCCGTGGTGGGCTCTGGGTTAGCTAATAATAATGCAGATTGGTTCAGATCTTTAGATAATGCATACCACCAAACTATGTTGTAGATTCACCCTCCGTTTCATTTGATGCCTAAATGCCATTTACATGAATGAAAGCGACTTTATGACTAATATTTCTCGGCCACACCTAGCTAAATCATTTCTGCAAGTAGTGTTGGTCATCGTGCAAATGCAGTGGCTCTGTTTTACTCACTTTGTTGTGGGCAATTCTATGTATGGCCACATTTTATGAGTCTATTTCTTCTGGAAGGAATAAGTGAGATATTTCTGCTTCCACCCCCTCCCAAGCGGACGCCAGCAAACAGTGAGGCCAGATTCAAAACTCCAGCTACAAGCCACAGCTATTTCACGTTACAAAGCACCTCTGCACGGGCTGAATCCCTTTACTGTTGGCACTGCTCACCCATCTCCCAAGGGCCACACGTAAATCATCTGTTTTGTAAAGACTGGTATGAAAAGAGGCTTGGAGGCTGATTGATATTCCAGACAGGGAGCTTAGAAAACACAGGTTGTCACCCAAGTTTTTCCCATATATCCCATCTCTTCATCTGCTTAATATGCCCAGGAAAAAGAGATGCTGTCTGCTATACATGTCAAACATGACAGAAAACTTGGGCTTCATATTTACCAGAGTAATGCAAATATACAGAATTGTTATAAGTGTGTTTTAACTTTTTAAGATGTGCATCAAGATTAAAAGAGCCAAATATCCCAACAAGATAAATCATCATTTGTCTTCTGGAATGACTTGCAATAGTTTTCCACAAACAAGTCTGTAAAATTTTCTCAAATATTTTTTTAGGAGATGCTCTTTTCCACCTGCTTCTATTTTAATGTGTCCTCAATATCAGTTACTTTTGCTTCAGCTCTAAGAGGCAAATAACTAGGATGAACAATAGCTCTTCCCTTCACAAACAAAAATATGATATTGCTAGTGGAAGAAAACATAGAAAATTGCCATAGAAATAAAATCTCAGCAAGTGTTTTCATTTGTCAAATTTGCTCAGCAAGAAGGCCCTCAACAAAGAAAATACAATCCATAAAACCAGCATCAATTATCACAGAGTGTAGGCACTAGGCTGTATTTGTTCTTAATTCTTGCATATCAGAAAATTATGATTACACACACTGAATCAACGGGGAACCGGCAAATTCATAGAAATGGCAAGAATCCCCAGCTCTTGTGGGGCATTGTGGAAGTCTATGAAATTCTGCAAACTTGTAAACCTCCGAGCTGAAACACTAAGCTGAATTAATCCACATCGCCGACTCGGTAGCGATGGAACAGCTGATGTTTCAGAAAAACATGAGGAAGTAGGATGCCTTGTTAACTGTGCATTAGTCCTACACAAAGATAAGTCCTTAGTGACCTGTTGTCCTCTAATTGGTTTGTATTCTGAAAAGTGCACTTATCTTCATCCTGGCCTTGAGCCTTTCAGTGCAAATGTTGTTACTGCTGCTGCTGCTTTCAGGCTGCGTGCCTTCCTTCCCCTGCCATGAGTGAACCAGCTAGGACTGAGAAATAAGAAGGACAGTGTGAGTAAAACATGTTTTCAATCCTAGATATCTCTAATTATCTATTTAAGGTCACCTTCCTGATCTCAAGTCTAGAAAAATTCATTAGTAGGATGGCCAAATCCATGATTAAAACAGTCATTCACAGAGTAAGTGAATGCAACTGGACAGTCTAAAATACTGCTACTAAACTGTATGGAGTCATGCTGAACAATTGGGATTTATCTGGAGTACTTCAGTTCCCATTGTGGTAAACAAGTAATATTCTGTTTCAACAAAGAATAAAGGAATAAAAGGAAAGGAGGAAGGAAGCTGATGGCAAGGATTTAACCGAAGACAACAAAAAGAGATAAGACCAAGAGTGGAAATGCCAAGAAATTGATACTTGTTTATATAAATTCATGGAAGTTGCTCAAAAAATCAAAAAGAAGCCCTAAACAGAAAGCAAGGGAAACATGGTAAATGTGTAGAAGGAGAGCTACAAACAAATCTCAGAAAAGCTCAGAAGTTCAGAAGATTTTGAGCATTTCTTGCTTAAAATTCAGCTGCAACATCAGGGTCTTTAGCCATGCCCTGCTAGTCCTTTCAGACCATACCTTCATTCTTCCTCTTTCTCTAAATTCATCTTTGTGATACTGAGCTCAGCCCCTTTATTAAAATACACAAACATGACCTCTGAAGTGCCATCAAGCAAATACTGGAAGCCAGTCTGCACCCTCTGAAGTAGGGTAAGAATATCTACCATAGATGACCGAGACAATGAAAAGCAATTCATAATTTTTCCAAACATACATTCATTGATACTGGAGGCCCAGGCTACTATTAAAATATTAAGACTTCTAGCATGAATCATATGTTGAAATATTCCGATGACTGTTTCCAGGAGAGGTTTACTAATGTACCAGAAATGAGCAGTATGCTCGCTGCTTCCCTCAGCTATGGCAACCCACTTCACACTGACCTTCAGATCCAATTAATTTGCAGCTAATGGAATGTTATGTTCAAAGGAATTCTGAGTATTACTTGAAATTCCCAATTGATGATGCTAGCCAACTATCTTGGAAGGGCTGATAAGCAGCACAAGCACGGGGACTACTGGTGGTAAATAATTGCGTTTTGCTTCTAACATATGCTGCTTGTGTTTTGCACAGAAATTATATTTCAAGTTTCTTAAAAGCATTGTGGGTTTTTTTTTCCTTTGGTACAAAGGCCTCTGTGATATAACATAACTCCTCTTAATAGAAAACGGGCTCATGAATGTGCATTGGCTTGACCCTGAAATGACCCTGAATGTCTTAAATGCTCCAGATCTAACTCCTCTTCTGAGTGTGCTCCGCTGCTGAGAGGCAGCAGTGAGGTTGGAGTCCATTGCAAGGCAGCAAGTAGACCTCTTCCAGACTTGCTCTTAGGGAAAACCTGGTGTTACAGATGTAATGCTTCCTCTAGGTGCATGGTTTGGGCCAGGTTCTCAGTTTAGTCATCTCACCTTGTGGCTGGGATCTCAAGGTAAAGGTGGAAGTGTCCTTTTTTTCTTGCTGCGGCTGTCATTCTTCTTCTAGGGCTCCCTAAGAGGGGTGTCTGATGTGCCACAGGGTACCTGAGGGACATCTCCCAGTCTGCATCAAACAATTTAATGTATGGGTCATAAAGAGAAAATTAGAGTTACAGTTGCAGTGTAGCTGGGCATCAGGGCTGTGCCTTTGTGTACCCCCAGAACACTTGCTCATTAACTCCTCGGACTTCCACAGCCCATCTCTGCATAGAGGAGACAGCTGAGACGAGACAAATTCGAGTCAATGGACTGCACCGAGACAAGATGATTGACTGAACTCTTAGCCAGCTTCACAGGGAAGCATTTGACTAAGCGTCAAAGGAGCTCCCTAGGAGGGGATTTTGGACTATCCTGGAGATGCCCCCAGGCAGCTCCTGTTGTGCATAGACCAGTCGAAGCTCAAATGTCTTGATTGGTATCATAGGTGGAGACTCTGCAGTCCTAGCATCAACCCCAGGCAGCCGCTGCTGCAGAATCAATGGAACTGTACCTAGATAAGATACTTGTAATTAGTCAGTAAGAACTATTCTTGTAGAGTCAGAAGTGAACTGTCACACAGATCTGTCCTTTTTTACGTAGCTAAAGCAGGTAGGGGGTGTTTTGTACCCAGTTTAAGGTAAGAAATAGCAATGGATCCTACATTCACTGTAGTGGTCACATAGGACCACAAGGCAGTTGTGAGGGAGTCTAGTTGGATCCCACTGGACACACCATTGCAAGGACCTTCAGAATCAAATCTGTCACTACCTGGAAAGCTATTAACCATCCTGTTTGAGAGGTATGATTCCCCACATAAGCACTGACCTTTCCAAAAGATTCCAGCAAAGTAGTTTCGGGGGGTTTGTTTGCAGAGTCTCCACAGCAAAGACTGTGGCATATGTGCTCCTGTTACACTTCAGCTACTTGTTTCTGTCTCCCCAGGACCAGATCCTCTCTTTCAGCAGCTGAAGGGAACACATCGTCCCTTTAGATACGGAAGTGGCTGTAGAGCTGCACTGCAGACATAAAATAAATCTCTGCCGTAACATTAGAGAAGGTAAGGTAGAAAGATGACCATAGAAACTGCTGTTCCCTACACAGAGTTGTCTCCTACACTCTGATGCTGAGAAAGGTCTTCCTAAGCCACACTGTGCATGTACAGAAGACATGTAGGACCTCTGACAGGTCCAGCATTAACCATTCACCCCTTATTCTTGGTGAAAGGGAAGCGGCATTTTATCTTCTAGTGTGAGATTTACCCAAAGGAATACTTCTACTGAATAGGAAGCATTACAGTTCTGTAGCTGCATACTTTAAACCTGGTTCCTAAGTATTCAAGTCATTATAAATCCACTGACTTCAGCAGAGCTGTGCAGAGTTATGTCAGCTATGAATCTAGCTGTTCTCCTTTTAAGTACTTTCCAAGCATTAAAATCTTTTTAAAAGTAAGTCATCCAGGTGATGTTTGCCTGCATATAAATCAATTAAGACATGAAAGGTTGTATCCAGGCATGGGGAGAAGAGGGGAGCAAGGAGGAGGAAAGAATATCTCCTTTTTTAATTTTCTAGATACTTTTTTCCTCCAGTGTGTCCTGTCTTCGGCCCGCTTTGTTCTATGTGCCCAGAGCTACCCATTTTGTAACATTCACACTGTCGTTAAAGGTTCGTCAACATCTATAACATACCTGATTAAGGTTGTATTAGTTGTATATCACTTCATGAAATGTGAGCTATGCAACCTGGGGTACTTCTGTGATGAACAGCCTTTGTCAGGCTCTGGTAGAAATACAATATTGAACCACCCCTCTGTAGTCTTTCTAATGAAGTGACTGGTTCAATTTTATGTTCATTTTTTTTAAATAGGCTATCAGTGAAAGGTATTAGCCTTTAAAAACCCACTTTCCACATTCAGATTTTGAAAAAAAACCAAACCCGTACAAATTCTTACAAAGCAGTGACATCCTCCATTCAGATCCTTACATGTGAATTTTCTCTGAAATGTCTATTGTGAAGTGATCACTGAAATGAGTTTTCTTGCTTTTTTGGGCTAAACCTCAAACTAAGAACTTGTTTTGTTTTCACCATTAATCCCAGGATCAAAGTGGCACCATCAGAGCCTAAAATGCTTCTCTTTTGAAGAATGATCTGCTTAAAAGCACATGCAGAATCATTACTATTTTTCCAGGCATCATCGAGACTCATGGCAGTTTTCAACATGAAATACTCTTAACTGGAAATATTATAGAAGATCTGTGCTAAATTGACTGACACTGTTAATAGAATTAACTGCGGGTCATGTATTAGCACTTTCAGCTGCCTTTAGCCCATGTCTGAGCTGATCACACACTTCCCAGTGAAGATAAACCGGCAGGTTTTAGGCTCTAGCTCAGATTAACACTGAAACATTATTTTTCATGTGGTTTAAAGGATTAATACGGCTTTTTCAGCAATGCAAATAATTGAGACACAGCAAAACACTATTCAATGGTCACACAAGTCAGGGAGCACAGTGGCTGGGGTCAGCCAAGAGCCCAGATGGCTGGGCAAGTCTGTGGGGATCAGGCAGGTCCAAGGTCCAGACAGGAAACCAAGACCATGGACCAACATAGGTCGGCAGCCTGTGGCCCCCCACAGTCATAGCTGTAGCGTAGCTCAGGCAAGGACCAAGTATGAGGACCTGAGCTGAAGTCACGCCCTGAGCAGCAGTGGAGAAACTCCCCACTTCTCCCAGCTTTGTCCCACAGATCTCATTACAGTGGTCTGGTCCAAGGCCACAATGGCTGCACTGAGCACAGGCAGACCAACCCCTAGGATAGGAGTAACATTTCTGTCCTGGGTTTGCACAGTGTGCTCCTGGACCACGACCATATCTCCTAAGATCTGAATTATCAACAACAGCAGAGCGAAAACCACTGCTTCCCAAAGGCTAGCGAGGCTAACTGACGGTATAATTCTTAGTTAAGGTCTCTAAACACAGCAAAACCTTTGTGCTGGTCCTCTATCAAGAAGAGATTCAATACTAAGGATTCTTAACTAGCCTCAAGACTTCAACAGAATGATCTATTTACCAGTAAAATATCAACGGGCTTACCGATTTTATATGAAAAAGAAAAAAATCAAAATTTTATCTTAGGAGTGTTAGTATTACCAACCCCAAAATGGGAATGCAGCTCTACAGCAACTCAAGGCAGCTGAGGTCTGTCTGGTTTAGACTGTATCAAAATTAAAGGACTGCTTGGCCTAATGAAACAGGTGTGGCGAGGTAGTCATTACAAAATAAACTGATCAAAACATAGGACAGCTTAAGATACATGGAAGAAGAAAAAGTGAAAAGCAAACCATAAAGCTGAGCCAGGAATAATGATCAACTAGAGTCAATCACAATGGCTTTAACTGGCAGTAAGTATTTGCTCTGTATCACATGAATCTGGGTTATAGATCTTTTATTAACAGTATAAGTGAGATTTTCCATTATTCTTTGCTTTTCTTTTTATTTATCCATCATAAATTAGCTACTGAGACCATAAATCTCTTGCCTGATAAAAATATTTTTCAGTAGCTACTCTTCTGAGAACATATTTAGTGAGATATCATACACAAACACTACAAAGAAGGCAAAACCAACAACAGGAATAATTCTATTTTCCAGGGAAAAATAGCACTGCACTCAAGAAAAGCATTTAGTTAGAAGCTGCAGATTTCCTTGCTGAATTTGCAACCCTAAAATTGCACCTATAGGTTAGCAACTCAAAATTCACAGAGCCTTGAAACAAATTTCAAGTTAAATTTCCATGACTTTCTCTCCCCTACACCTTCAAAATGAGTATAAGAACGTGAGGAACGTGGGGAAAGGTGAAGGAAAAATTACAGAAGTATTTGTGGTTTAGAGGCATTTATACCAGAAATGAAGACTTCTGCTTTTTCTCAGTTACGCTTTTAACCTGGTTCTGAAAATCTTGAGACATGCTAAAGGAGGGCTAGATAAAGGAAAAAATCTCTGAGGTTTCAGATTTATCTTGCAGAGAACTTACTCAACCGAAAAAACAGAGGAATAAAATCACAGTGCTTAGCTACATGCCCTTGATATCGATTCAGCTCACACGAATCTGCAGTGAACTCCTTCATTCCTCAGCAGCACTGGCCGTGCCAAGCTCTTTTGTGACAGCTGGCTCTTAAAGCTTTGGTTTCAGGAATCTTGTGAATGCGTGAACAGATCAGTCTTGTTTTTATAAAATGGCATTGCTAACCCTGATAGATGCAGAGAAAAGCTTCAAAATGTGACCCAAGTGAATCCTAAAGTGCTCAGAACCTAATGACAAATAAAAGAGCCCAGCATTTCATCGTCCTCCAACATTTGGGCTCAGCAAAATCATAACCATAAAAATGGCACTTACAGACCTTCTGTAAAAAGAGGGTAGATTATTTTATGAAAAGGTAAGGACGCTTCTAGGTTCAGCTCCCACCTCTGCCACCTGCACATCCTTGACCGTGTCCCTTACACACGCTCTTAGTGGAGTACCTCATCCAGTTCTGTCAATGCGGGTCAAACTCAGGGACAGCAGGGTGTTGTCTGAAATCATAAAGTGCTTTGCCCCAAAGCACATTCCTGTTACTGTGAACGACCTCCCTGATGGATACGACAGTCTCAAGACTCTTATGCTAGTTTGTGAATCATGTCTCAGGAACAGCATTGGTTGCCCATGCAGCTGATCAAAAACAACCTTTGATTTCCTTTGAGCTCTTTGTAAAGACATAGCTTTTATTCTGCCGAGTATAAATTGCCACTAAGAGTGGCGGACTTCACATTTAAAATGCCGTCTCCCTTTCCCCACTATGCATAAACTCCTATTCAGTAGTAATCCTACTGGCCGAGCACTGGTTTTTATTGCACTCTTAACACAGACAATGAAGCCTGCAGTGCGGTGAGCACCTCTAAGC
>Ga0065711_1003700_pt1 | contig 40968 bp, 24 predicted proteins | sample Hoacrofraction12_FD_59098 | JGI IMG/M metagenome (GOLD analysis project Ga0065711, IMG submission 59098) | Hoatzin crop microbial communities from Cojedes, Venezuela - Epithelial fraction 12 v2 (version 2) | ecosystem: Host-associated > Birds > Digestive system > Esophagus > Crop | place...
CTCCACAGCCTCCCTGGGCAGCCTGGGCCAGGGCTCCGTCACCCTCAGAGGGAAGAAGTTCTTCCTCATGTTCTAGTCTTTTGAGTTATGTGGCTATCTTCAGATGTTGCGTCCTAGAAGACCGAGGTGACAAGCTTTAACTAGGTCACCCAACTCTATTTTTATTAGTAATTCGGTGCCACCTCTACATATCCACCATTTGATTTACACTCACAATAAATGCTTGTTAGCTTGTTCTTTGGTGCCAGCTCTTGTTTCTCGCTGCTCGCTCCTGTTACCATATAAATAAACCGCAAGGCAATCCCTCTGCCAATGGCAGATCGTTCCCTGCAGCACGGAACGCGAGCTCGCTCTGAGCTACATGCAAAGATTTCAAGCAGGGCTCCCATCTCTTCCCCTGAGAGTCTGTTACAGAGATCTTTAAAGCACTTTCATTTCTGACGATACGCTGAAGTTTCAGGTGGAAGTTTTTGTTTGTTTTTCTTTTTTTTTAAAGCTAATTTCTAAGTCTTAGGGGGAATTTCTGAGGGAAGTATCAACAAGACATTAACCACAGAGACACAAACAGCTGGCTACAATATTGACAAACAAGGTAAAATCTGCTATAATGAAGGATTTACTGAAGTATCCAGGTGTGGAGTGTGAAATGGCAAGCAAGAAAGGGCCCAGAGTAACCACTTGTGCAGAAAAGTAATCTATCTCAGAGGAAACAGGAACTCAGTAAAGATTATTACTATTTTAAACCATAATGTTGTTAATATTGATTCATTCCCACAGAGATGAAAGTAAAACTCTGAAAGCCAGAGGTCTGTAATACTGCAATACTACTGAGCAATAACAAGTTAGGTAACTTTAACACACACAAAAAAGATGTAATTTTGCCATTTTATTTGTTGAAGTTGTTCTTCAAGGAAGTTATTTGCTCTAGGCTTTTTTGGTTTTCTGTTATTATTATTTCTTTATTAATGGCATTATAATAGAAGCAGAGAGAGGCCTTGGGTACCACTAAACTCGGCACCCAGCTCTTTCAGCAGATAAACACTTCTCTGTCAGCCCGTACAAACACAGCAAGAGATCTACACATCTGAGCTGTGACCTACGGCCGGGCATAAGCGGGGTTTTAATCCTTCTACAGACTTAGTGGGGAGCTGGACAAAGTCTGGACTCTGCAGGGTACAGATCTAAAGGGGTTTTAGATAAGACTCTGAGGAACTTCAAAGCTTGCTAGTAATATTCTTCTCCTATGACTATTCAACAGAGTGGAAAGTGCAAAGCCTAAAGCTGTATGATTTCTGATGCATTGAACACGCCACAAATCTCCAGGTTTTTCAAACTGCATGACATCGAGGTAACACAGGATCTATCCTATTTCTGGCTGCCCCACTACAAACTCCCAACACCAGAAAATCAACAGGACTTTCTGGCACATTCGCTGCGCAGCACCTATTTCAGAACCATTCATATCACACATGGCTTTCAGGATCAAAACGACCCCAAAGTGGGAGCAGTGCTGTACCTATAAGCATTTCTGTGAGACACAGGATCTCTAGCTCCAAATCTGTCAAAAGTCAGGGACATGCACCATATATTCACTTAAGAAAACATGGGATATTTTAGAATATATGGAACAGTTTTTGTCTTAGTCGGTGTCTCACTACGCTGTCAGACCTTTACAGAGCACCCAATTCTGTAAATGACTTCATGTCCAGCTCGAGAAATTCTACCCACAGAATAAGGAATCTTAGCTAAAATAACATAAGCAGCTTCAGGTATCTACAGAAAACCTCCATCACTCACCTAAAGCAATCTCACTTTGCGCTGGGTGAAATACTTTTGAGTTTTTAAAAAGACGCAAACTCCAGAAAGAGACACTATCATGGACAGTCATTACCAGAGTCACTTGGATGCTTGCTTATATCTAAAAGACTCAGATTAAAACATTTTTCAAAAGAAAAGATCACAACAATAACGAGAGTTGCAGAGCAAATGACATTAGATTTTTTGCTGCAATTCTGAGTTGTTCTAAAAACCCAAATACTTCTGAAGGAAACAATTTCTGATGTTTCACTGGTAGGCTTGAATACTTCACCTCCTTTCTTAAAAGCTGCACTTCAGTTTTGTGTTTTCACAACAATATGTTTGTTTTCTCTTAATTATAATTTTCCAGACCATGCACTATGAGTTGCTGTCATTCTCACTACAGAGGGAAAAACCAGGACACAATCTTTTTCTCCCCCCACCCCCGCCATGTTCTGTATACACGAGCTTCCTAATTAAAAAGAAACTTACATTAATTCATGGATTGTGTGGCAAGAAGGTCAGCACATGTCATTACAATCTGATTAGACAAGACTCTTTTCAAAAATATCTCCAATTCTGTCCTGACCATTCACTCCTACTCTCACAACATCCTTTCCCACGTGACAGCACCAGTGATTGTTTGTTTGCACGGTGAATTTGTTCGGGTAATGAATCCAGTTTAAAAGCACCTCAAGAAAGCTAATAAAAAGGCTATTTTTCAATTGAATCCGTTCCATAAACTGCCTCACTGTTACACGAACAGCTATGCCAGCATTCTCTTTATTTTCAGGGGTTATCTGTACCGCTTCCAGTTAACCTCACTGAAGTACCAGCAAGTGGGAACCCTAGGTCAGTGCCAGGGACATCACCTCCTCTTCCAGGGTGGCATTCGGATGCTTTAATCAGCAGGTAGTAATCTCCCTGCGCACAGTCCCCCGATTCACCCCCTGTACCTGCCTTCTAACTTGCGCAGCAAATAACGAAGAAACCCTGCAGACCATAGCTTCGTTATTTGTATTTCATATATAACGACAGAAGGTGAAATATCTGCAGGGTGCTTAAAGTCGAAGCTCAATTACTTGGCATGGCAGATAACGTAGCAAGTATGATTCCATGTTTTAAGAAACGCCTGACAGTTTTTTCAGGATCTAAAAATAAAACTCTCCCCTTTGCTTTTCTAGATGGCAAAATCCTCTCAAACAGTAAATTGATTTCTTTCCTAAAGTTTCTTTGTATTCTCCTCTTTGTGCTCTTACCACTTTGTTGCTGCACGGATGACCGGGAGTTCTGAGCACTGAACAATACTATTTCTGAATGCAGGACAGCTGCAAAGAATATATTTCAGAAGTGAAAAAAGCAACACTGGTAGTCTTCAAAAAGAAATGTCAAGCCTTGCACAGCCCCAAAGAGGTGATGTTCTACAGAGGCACTGCACCTAAAAGCCATCTCATTTGTTGAAACTTGCTTTTTTTGCCCAAGGATTTGCAAGCATCTGTTAACACTGGCACGTACGATCTATAGCATGCCCTTTGTAGCTGTATTTCTATGTCCCATTCTACAGGAGCACCAGGAGCTGTGCAATACCTTCATAGCTACATAAGTACACGGTGTAGCCTAGGGCAGAGCTCTCAGCAGACAGACTTTCAAAACGATGCAGTAGCTACCTGGCGTCCTTGTTCTCAACCGTCTTCAACTTTTTGTCCCTTCCTAACAAAGATGTGACAACCTGAGTGGGGGCTTCTGAGCACAGCGCACTGTTCAAAGTCCTTCCATAATTCAGTAGTCCCATACTCCTTGGTCTCCTATGGGCTGATCCGAACCTCACTGAAGGTCAGGGAGACATTTCATCACTTCTTTACAAAACTAGAATCAGGCTTCTGCTAGGGCTACAACTGAAGTGACAGATCTGCTTCCGCGATTCTGGAAACCATGATGAGCACCAAATCCAATGCTTGTTTAATTGAATAAAGAATAAGCTACAGATACAATCACTGTCCACCATCGGTTAAGTCCTCGTTTCAAGACACATTTCAAGGTCTTTCAGTCTGCAAACACAGCGTCGAGCAAGCACAGCCCAGCACACCACTGACACCTGCCTCCTCTCCAGCTTCTGAAAGCCCTTATGCTGTTCAAAGCCACCAGAAGATGCATGTTGACAGAACTAATGGCTGGCCGAACAGATGGCGAAGAAAAGTTAATTGATCTACTGGGGCAGAATGAGCTGGCCTTGTTGAGGGGAATATGCAAAGATCCATAATGAACTTTCATTAGCGATGGAGAAAGTTCTGTCACACGTACAGACTCTATTATGTGCATTTCACGATGCAAATCCAAATTCCTGCTTAATGACTTCTTGCATCCAGTTCAGAAAATGTAGCTCCTTAAAATTACTACCAAAAACAGTTTAAAGCTTTCCTTTATTGTTTTCCAAAGGTTCTGCCAAGGTACCCTCCCTCAGTAATAAAACCATAATTTTTACAGTGAGGAACAATACTGTTTCCCTCATGCCCTTTTGTTTGCTTGTTTGTTTTTTTAAAGTCTATGTTAAAAGGAAAAGCATTTCTACATTTTGTTGCAATATGTCTCCAACATGAGAAAAAGAAACCACTAAGAGGGATGCTCAAAAAATCAGAAAATGGAGCATTGAAGCAACATCAGTGTTATTCTGAAAACTTTCCACAGGCACATCCACACTGAAAATTACAGTACCTTAAATCCCAACAATAACTGAAAAAAAAAAATCCAAATGTTAGGAATCATTAAAGAAGAAGATGGTGAGATATTTCATGTAATATTCAATTCTGGGGTGTGTTTTCTTTTCCAGAGCAACACACTAAAAAACACAGGCAAGATCAAAAGAAAATTTTGGAAACCTGGATCAACAGAAAAAAACCACACCTATATTCCTATAAACGTTGTTATTCTTCCAACCTTTGAGGAATTAAACTTACAAACTTGCCTTCCTCCGTGGCAGCTAGAGTAGCAAACCTGCTGCAAACAACCCCGTATCTTTCAGAGAGAGTCCCTGTACACAAGGCTTGACTCTGTGCGAGTCCTGATTTGCTCCATCAGTGCTGGACCACTTGCCACAAAACGCTCCATTCCCTCCTACTCAAAGTAGGATCAAATGCAGCCCTTGGGCACGGGGAAGTGGTTCAAAAGTCCCTGCAAGTAAGGAAAGTTTGGTTATTTCCCTTTTTTTTTTTTTTGGAGCAAGATGATGATTGCTGTAATTATACTGGCGGACAGCAGAGTGGATGTACTAGCTGAGATGCTAAAAATATCAGCAGGGTATACTTCTTGCAGGAGAACTGTGCAGTGCAGCCCACTGTAGCAGATGCTGCTGAAAACCCTGGTTTAATACATACATTTAAACATACCATGTATGCATTTATTTAATGATAAACAAATTTCTCTGAGGCTGGGAGATTTGAATTCGCCTTCAACAACGAACACGCCTCTCTAAACCAAGAGACTACCAAAAACCAGGGAAGTGAAAGCTCTATCGGACTGACAGGAACTCTTTGCAAAGATAAAAATCAACACAGTTCTGTACAAAATCCATTCTACAGAAATGAGTTTTTAAATAGTTGCACATGGATTAATAAAATAAAAGCCTTTCCAACAGTATTATACAGATAACATACAGACTCAGACTTCTACAGATGGGTTCGACATTTCCATAGCAGGGGTTTACAAGTAAGCCCCAGGGGCACACAAGCGCCTGAGTCCCCGCTGTTGTTCTCCTTTGGATTATCGGAGCAGGTCTGCAGAAGGCTCTCGCTGCCTGGAGAGCGCAAACACCTCTTTTTAATAGCTGTTAGTGTGCTCCTGACCCACCCATTCAAGCAACATGCCAAGGGAGTGCAACTGGCAAGGGAGGGCGAGACCTCTTCTTTTGTCCTCTCCCTCAACCCACGCTGTGCTATAAATGCCAGTTTTCAGAGCCACTGTTTCAGGCAATGAAATTATGGAAAGGCAAAGTGAACAGACCCTCACAGGAACTATGAGGTGAACTTCATTCAGATAAAGCTGATCTAAATGAAGCATAATATTCCTGTCTGCTCCCAACTGCTCTCATCTCTTTTCCACTCAACAGAAAGATGACTTGCAGGGCACACACCACCCAACTGGGCTTTTTCTCCTCCCCATAAGAGGATGCACACTGTTACGATCAGTACTCCAGGAAGAAGCTGGGGGAGAAAGAAAATAAAACAATCACCGCATGAATTAGATTTGTATAATACATAGTTAGGATCATCACCGGTGGAAAAGAAAAATTAAAATATACATCACTCTGTACAAAATATTAGCCTTCCATTTCTTGGAACCAGACAGTGCTTCACCTTCTCATATAGGGAGACAACAGTGACTCTTCTTAAGAGCTGCTCGTCACCCACAGCTTTCACAGATACCTCTTCCAAGAGTATTATTAATCCGTCTGCTGCTGCTATGTGCAGCACAGGGCTGAGGAACCACTCGCTTCAGTGCTGCTTAGCATGCTGAACTTCAAACTTCACAAAAAAGCCGTTTTAAAGGATATTTGTGAACCCCAGCAGGGTGCATAAAACCTCAGGAACAACCTAAGTACAGGATACGTCAGGCAGGGAAGAGAAGCGAGCAGTGGTCCAGCGACTCGTGTTTCTTTCTGGCACTGGCAGCTGCTGTAGGTGACCCTTAGATAAGGCAGTTCATTTCTCCATGTCCCCACAAATCTGTAGCGTGGGGGCAATGACGCCAAGTCCTTCAAAATCCACTGATGCAATGTACCCTAAGCAGCATTTTGAGATTACGGAGGAAAAGGAAACTTTCTTCTAGGTCTGGGACCAGCCGCTCTTCCGTCGTCAGCCCTCAGCACCCCTAGCTTCTCTGAACCCTCACACCTACATCGATCAGGCATTTGTGCACTTTTTAAGACCAGTAAGTAACATTATAACCAATTTCTGACCTCCACATAATGCAAGCAACACAACTTCATCTACTAACTTCTGCAGTGAACTCCACAATTTATTTTTTAATAACACCATATATATTTTATCCAAACCGTCATTCAAACTCTCAGAGCTGGGAAAACAAAGACAAACATTACAGAAAAGTTTATGATTCCTTTACTCGGAGGATTTCCACTCTGCACTCATTGTTTTTGGCAGGCTTACTGTTGGGAGTTTTTCTTTTTCTCCTTGGTTATAAATATTCCATGCAGACTTTTAATTAGAGCAGCATGTTTGCTGGCTGAGGCAAAAGTAATTGGACACCCCCTTACCATTTTGGCTCCATTCATCTGGATGGACTTACACTAATATATGAGCATCAAATCTCTGCACAAATAAAACGGAGTATATTTTATTGAATTAAAAGTTTAATTGCTCTTACCAGCAGGTGTAAATCATAGTTTGAAAGCAAAACAAATATTTGATCTGGACCTCCCTTTAATTAGCAACAGATGAATTCGCAATTGAAGGAAAATATGCACTTTTTAGCCTGCTATTGCCTGGTTTAAAGTAATCTTGTAAAACATTTCGTTCAACATGAATTTGCTTATAAAGTTGCCCAAATTAGTTCCAGAAAGCACTGGGGTCTCACTGAACCCTACTTCCACATAAGCAAAGCAAAAGGACCTTTATATGGAAAGATGAAACAAAGAAACGCGGGTGGAAAGGAAGGAAAACAAAAGCAAACACAGAAGCAACATTTTAACATTAAAATACAATAAAAGAGATTATTAAAGCTGAAGAGTTCATATTGTTAAAGGCTCCCAAAAGACAAAAAAATAAAGAGGAGGCTCAGACTTCACTTTTCCAATTCATCAGCTCCTCACTGGGAAGAAATCTTCTCCCCAGACTACGTCATCTACTACATCACAGCCAACCACACGCAACAGAGAGACTTCCAGCAGTCTACAGGAAGTTAACAGATTATTTTCACGAAAATTCCTCCTTATCATTAAAACATGCCCACTCCAGCATTAGAATTCCTACTGGTTTCTTTCTTTTAGATATTTTTTGTCATGTTCCACATACCTTAGTTTTATGGTCACATTTTTCCAGTTGGTGGGGACCAGACATTCCTAAACGGTTCCCACTTAGCAGCTCCTACTGGGATACACGGCCGGGATTTGGAAGAGTGTTGCACTCTACAGACAGCCAAAGAAAACAGCACTTTGGAAACTGCTGATATTTGTTTCAAGGTGGAACTGTGCAGAAGTTCCCTCAGAGTAAGAACAGCAGCTCTGATTTCCTGCCTTTGAGTCTTCGTTTCAGACCTTCTTTCGAAAATTTTAATGTGTTCTTCCATGAGAGAGATGCCTTCTTTTGCTTGTGGATACCCGATTAAGGATTTTATTTGTATTTTTCAAGCAAGTTATCTCATTTGCTTAGGACTCTCCCAAAACATTTAATTAAAACATTTAACATCAATAAAAACATTCAATGCAAGCTGATTTCCCAGTTATCGCTGTCTTGTCCACCATTTTCACCGACCGAGCTGACATTTCAGGATTTGCGACTGGCTCCTACGTATTAGCAAATGTATGTCGCTATCTACAAGAAGGGAAAAAATCCCCACCAGCAAAAACTCGAACTTGCCCTTCTTGCCAGTTCAGCTTTTTATCTTTTGATTTAGTTAATCGATTTACAAATTACGGCAATCAAAGGAATTCATTGATTCTATCAAGCCATTTAACACCTGCCCTACTCAGAAGACTTTGGGCACTGGACTACATCCAGTCAGAAAAATAACGAAAATAAATCACTCTAGATTTCACATCTAAAATCAACTGAAAATTAAAATGGCAAAATTAAGAATTTCCACAGTACGTAAGTGTCGGATGCCTTAGCTATGACTGTCGTCTTGAATTTCAGAACTGGGCACAGACTCAGAGTTCACGAGCAGACGTACTGATGTGCTGCAAGCAGATACAGTTTTCGTCCACTATTCGAGTCCACTGCTCTGGGCTTAACCTTCATCATTTCCGCCCAACTACAGCTCTTACAAACATTTTTTTCTGCATGTCTAAAACCCCTATACTGTGCCAACAATCTTAACTCTGTTCTCGTGTAAAAACACGTTTATTGGGCTATAAGCACTTAAATATGCACACCATTTGATTGCTAGAGCCTTCTCTCTTGCAAGCTCTTGCCACCTAGCTATAGTTCCACCTTGTTTATAGCACAGTCGCCCAACAAGACTTTTTTTTTTGCTTATGTTTCTTAAATTTATCCCACTGCTTCCTATATTTTTCTAATGGATTGTTATATATTACATACATCTCTGATACTTAAAGCCCTGACTTTTATTTTTTAAAAAATGCACAACTCTGTGTATTACAATCACACTGCCCGAGAAGTCATTTAGCCTCTGCACTGCAAGGCAGATGTGATTCACACTGGGTCCCACTTGTCGTGGAAGCCCTTTTCCTGTTGCCCAGATCCAGGAGAGCAGTTCATACCCGTTCCATCTCACAGACTTCAGTATTTCCAACAGAAAGAAGAGGAGCAACGGACACTAGAGTCAACACACAGCTGTGGCAGACACAGGACAGCTTTTGAGACACCATGGTGTAGCACATAAGCACCGGACACACGAGCATTTGGAGTTCAGAAGGATAAGCATGTGCATATCACCTGGCAGCCTGAAAATGTATTTATTTCTTTTTAATTCTAGGTTTTCTGTTGAGTTTTTTGGGGTTTGGTTTGGGTTTTTTTGTTTTGGTTTTCTTTTTTTTTACATTTCTTAGACTCCCGTAGTTTATGTAACTATTTTCTACCATTACAAATAGATAGTTTTGCCGTTGTTATATTTTCCTCTTTCTTTCATCAAATATCGTTATGCCCTGAAGAAACAACAATAAGCGGAATTTGGAAAAGACACATTTGAAAGGCATTCTTTCCATAACACAGACAGACAATTACGATGTTCAAATTTATCGCTCAGCCCTCTTTATTCTGTACAATGCCTCCAATTCGCAAGACGTGCTCAGTTTTAAGTGCAATGATCTTCCAGCAGCTTAGACCCCAACTGTTTCCATTATGACAGGAAAGCTATAAAACGCTGCTGATGCTCAAACGGATAGTTCTAAAGGGCAGGGGTGTGCTGGATGCTTAAATTTACACTAAGTCTGAACAAGAGAACAACAATTTCCAGGGGCCACCACCTGAGCTACGTTCAAGTAAGTCACCTGGCCCAGAGAGCTCCAAGAGTGCTGCTTGGTGGTTCATTGCTCTCCTGTGCATTGGTGCAGGAAACACAAATGGGACGTGGAGTTGGTATTTCTTAGGCAAACATGCGGTGACTTCCTGCATCACTGGTAGAATGAAGGAAAGAAAAGCAGCTGTTGAGGAGACAGCATGTCATATTATTTATTCATGAGCAACTAGATGGAAAAATAGATGGGCCTTCCACTGTAAACAGTAAGATAAATATAAGGGTGAGGGATTACATACTGTATTCAAAAAACTTAGCTTAACGTTGATACATTGGGTCCTCTAAGTCAGTCCTAGAAGAGCCATACAGGAACTTGAACTTGAATTTGTGCTGGTAAATGTCTACAGACAAAACTAGCCTTCAAGAGAAAACTGTGCAGTCACAGTCATCAACAAAATGCCATCAACAATTCCACTTTCCATGACATGGAATTACCGGGTTTTATTTAAAATTAGTTAATGCTACTCTCAGAAACAAAACACAAAAGTCAGTGGCCCAAAACTTCTTGACAGCCTTATAAATAGAGGGTTTTGCTTGACCCAAATGAAAACTTACTATTATAGGAGTCACTTTGGTATGCCCAAAAATTCCTAATATCCTGGAGATAATTTCCAGTTACATAGTGCCCTTTTACACCACTGTGACAAGGGCCAGAAGACATAAACAGCAACGTGAGCCACCCTTCTGAGAAGCATCTGATTCCACGTTGTTCGAACTACTTGTGTTTGCTGAGTCTCCTTACTCCTTGTAAAAGGCTTTCAAAGGATCTGTTTGCATTCCAACGAATCCTAACCTTCAGAATACTTTCAGTTTTCCAACAGTCCTATTTTTAATATGAAATCTGATCAGATGTCCAGAAACAGTCTAATTTTTTCTCATTACTTTTCAACCTGTGCCAAGTAAAGCAGTCACAGGTGCATGCGGTGAGTTGGTGAACCTCTTGTGTATGGGATACTTTTTTAAAGTATCCACGTAGCCACGCAAATCTGCAGCAATTTGGAGTGTCAAACTTTCTTAACATGTTTCCTGATGCGCAAAGACGATTTGACTGGAATAGGTCAACTCAAGTAATTAAGGACTAAAACCAACCAAGACATTTATTAACCAAAGTGAGTCATCTATAATAGACATCTTCTGATCCACAATTACTTAATATATATGGACAAATGTGCAAAAGGTGAAAATTTTAAAAAAGAAAAATGGGTAAAATTCTCATCTGTGCCAAAGCTCCTTTATACCACTCTAGCAATGCAAAATGAATTTAAAGCTCGCATAAATATACACCCATTTAAAAAATCCCATGACAAACTCAAGACTATGTATAGAAATTAACACATATACAGAATTATAGTCCTAAAGTACCTTATTTTCAAGATCAAACAGCTGAATTCTGAATTTACCCTGTATTTTCCTTTCTGTCGTTAGCAAGTTCATTTCCCACAGAAAGTACAAAACTGATGAACCTTAAAGCTAATTCAGCTCCAGTTTAGTTAACTGAGGCGGGAAGAGACACCCGAGACTGAAAGGCTGTATACTTCCTCAAAGAGAACAAGGCTTGGAGCTGGCTGAACCAATACACTCCTCTCCTCTCGCAGGACACCGCAAGAGCCATTCAATTGCGGCAAGTTTTGCCCGTTACCTCTGTGAGCCCAATTTGATCTCGTGACCCACAGGTAGAAACTCTGATTCCATTATCCGGCCCCTGCACTGCTGAGTATGAATAGAGATTGTGGAACGTAAAGGATGATCTCTGCTTCGTTTGTGCAGCAAGGAAAAGAGGTCAGGCAAAACAGAAGCAGTAACACCGGCTGACCATCAACCTTTCTTCCCTTGCACAAGGGAAACTGCTCTATTCCTGGAAAGATACGGTGGTAGCAGCGAGAGATAGGACACCATGAGCCGACCCCGGGTTGGCAGCAGAACAAGTGAAGTCAATGCCACATTGTGAAAAAAGCAGAAAGTGACAGTGATCACTAAAGGGAAAGTATTGTAATCTACTCAGCCACCTCCTAGAAGCAAAAAAACTAAACAGATCTAAGTTTCCAGCAGAACTGAAATTAGGACTTGAACTGATGTCTGTTGCTTCCATTATTCTTTTGCTTACAGATCACAGACAGGATAAGGACTGACCCAGTCAGTGAAAGAATTTCTGCCCCTGTGGATTTTCACAGTCTGCAGATGAACAAAAACGGGGTAAGGGGGAGGGGGGCAGGAAGGAAGAAAAAGGCTACTGAGAGAGAATTGACTTTGAACAAGTAACACTCCGGCTCAACACCAGAGCCAGGACTAGGACTCGCACATCCCGTTCCCCAGCTCAGCGCTCCACCCATCGGATGCTCACACATTGAAGTCTGGACTCTGATTCAAGCATGCGCTCATACTGCAAACCTTCCATTTGTCCAGCAAATCTGGGCTTGCAGGCTAGTCTCATCTTCCCTTTAATTCTTACCACACACCTAAAAACCATTTCACAGAAAAAAAGGGCATTGGAAACCATAAAAAATCATGTCCTTGTTTTGATAATTTTCTCTCAGTGTTCCACCCCAGGCAAAGAAAATCATTTGGCTTCACAAAGAATTCTGCTGTAAGTCAAGTGTTATTAAGGGCTTCTTCATATTGTTTATCATGGGAATCTAAGTTGATGTCTTCCTGAGCACTCCTATGAATGTTTATTAAAAGGTACAAGTGTTACTACAGCCCTATAAGCATCACAGTAACAAGCTCTCTCTTTACAGTTACAGAATAAATAATACAAGACCAGAGCCGAACCATAGACATTACCTTGTTTGACAGAAGAGCATGGCTTCTATACTGTGCAATTAGGGATGCAGTCTTAATGTCGTATAGCAAAATAGAGCTAAAACCACAGTGCCCGCGGGGCTTGAGCAGCAAGTTATTCTGAGGTACTGTTAGTGGGTACTATTCCCCAGTGCCTTGCCCTTACGCAGTCATTTTCACCATGCAAAATCAGTATACGCTGCAGCTACTGCTACAAAGCTGTGTTTTGCAACTGGCACTTGCTAGGCTTTGAAATCTTGCTATGAAGACCTCCTGATGCAAACAGAAATCCCACATATGGAAAAAACCGCACGCATGAATCTCAGAGAAACTCTGTAGCCTTGGCAAACCACAACAGTACCACACCAATAGGTTTTGCATTATTTCTTTTTATCAACTGATTTCAAAGCACTTAAACTTAGACCAGTGTAATTACCCCCATTTCATATCTGGTGATAAAAGCAGTGAAGTGAGGGACAAAGGCTATTCAGAAAGCAACAGCAAACACGGGACCTTCAAGTTTCAGTCTAATGCTGTGGCCCTAAAGCCTATAAATAAAAACATCTGTAGCATCAGCAGTAACAGCTCTGGGACCTTTAAATAATAAGCATTCTTAAATAGCCATGACAGTATTTCCATCTTCTGAATCCAGATATTAGGCTTGCCTTAACCCTTCCTATTAAAACACATTCCCACACAGGCTTTGCTGATCAGTATAAAAGGCTGCAGTGCAAACGTAGTGCAGCGTCGATTACCTTTGCTTGCAGGATTCATTCCATGTGATCCTTTCCTGATGAGCCTGTAATGTATTAAAGAAACAATTCCAGCTCTCCATAAAATAGAGAGGAAGTTTCGCATAAAGTAAGAGCACATTATTTCCCAAGCAAAAAAAGAGAGATACAATTTAATCTCCAAAAATTAGCATAACTTTCCTATTATTCTAGAAACTGCTTGATTAAATTAGCTTACATCACTTTAAAAAGAACGAGATACGAATTCTAAAGAAAAAGAGCTTAAAATTGAAATTCAAAGACTAGAAACCTAACAGGGATGCATAAAAGCGAAGAAACACAATACTGTCCATAACAACACGCATCATGTAATCCCACAATACAAGAGTACACGTCAGTCCACGCGGCAGCGGGAACAAGTCATCAGGCTCTGACCCCCTGGGACTGCACTCAGCCAGTGGCACTGGGGAGTCTGCTTTCTTAACAAAGACCCCAGCGTCCTGACAACTCGCAGATTGACTAGAATATTCCAGCTTGTTTCCTCCCCGCGGGTTGCCTTGTTACGTGCACTAGATGATTTAGACGATCAGCCACTGAAGTCCTACGCTTAACGGGCAGGTGAAATACAAGGAGGCTTACTCCTCCAAACGCAGTACTTGTGAGGAAGAGCAGACTGGTGAGCTGAGCTGATATTTTCAATAAGGCTGTTCTCTAGCTAATGCTTGAAAAATACTTGATAGGTACTGCAAGACAATAAAGGTAGAACCCAAGGCTGGTTGAGTAAGAGGTTTTATTAGCACATTCATGTAAAAGGTGCCTTATTTTGAGTACCATNTCCTCACATGGATGAAAGCACAAGGATAATACTCTATCATATGTTTACATAAACATGAATCTATATATAAATGCACTGAAGCATGTACGTGCTTAAGATATTAATAGAAGACTTGTCTACATAGTAGAGCACTGGTAACTATGAGTGAGTGCAGTTCACACTGCAAAGAGAGAGTATCTTCTTTCTGTTCTATCCCATACCTGGGTAACATCAGGCTAATAACTCCCTTTGAAAGCAGGAGCACAGCAGCTCAGGCTTGGCTCTGTCTCATTAAGCCCACACTATTGTGAAAATACAACCAAAGAACTGATCTTGAGGGGCAACAGGAGAGGAGCAGCAGTACTTCCTTCACTTTAAACTATGCCAACATCTCCACTGTCTCGCAGCAGTCCTGCCTGCCTCTCTCTCGCTAGCAAAGTTCACAACCCACCAATGGAAACACTGATCCCTCTGATCCCTAATGTTAGTTTTGGTAATGGAGAGAAAAGATTTCATTGAAACCGCATTCCAATTAGGAACTGTGGTTATCCGAATATAAAAGAGCCAGTCATTTTTGCTGATGCAATCATTATTGCAGAGACTTAATTGGCCAGAACTGTCAATGGCAATTAAATGCTTACAGTTGGGGCTCTCGGAGGCTCGGTGACTTACTGCATGTTTTTTAAAGCATCCCATTTGTTCAGTCACACTAGATAACTGCGATAGTGCCTGGAAACCTGAATTTTATTCTATGGTAACAGTTAAAATACTCAACAAGCAAATCTTGTATAATTGGTAGCTTTATAGCATGCAATCAATTGTCTTATCTTTATAGAGCGAAATTATGCTTTTTGTGGGGTTTTTTTTTTCACTTCTCGCTATCAGAGGTTATTCTGGTGGGAGACTGTAATTAGAGCCGCAGTGAACCGTTTGAGATTTGAAAGGTTGAAAACATTATCCTTCTGCGATGCTTCACTTTGAGAGATTTTTGGCTGGTGGCCAAGCCTAAGCTTCCTTGAGTTCAGCTGGGTGGTTTAACCTCAAAAGTTTTACGAAAAGGAACTAGCAACCCTAAAACCTGGAGAGTCAAAAGGGTGGGACAGATGTGACCCAGTAAATAGCTCAGAATGCTGGTGAAAAAAGTTGTGTCAAGAATCTTTCCTAGCCTCACGATGTCAACATGAGTTTGGGAAGCAACACATGACATGTATCACTTCCATATTATTTGGTAATTCTAACATAATGGCACGACCAGGCTCCGGCATCACTTGTTATCCAAACACAGGGAGGCACAGTGGCTTCACAAGAACATCACACATCAAGGTTTAAAAAGCTTCGAGACGCAGCAGGCATGATGACAAAGCTCATCCCAAAGTGTATGGCAGAAGTCGCACCGTGACAGATCAAGGAAAAGAGCACAGAAAACAACCTACTGAATAAAGGCCTGTGAGATACGACCTCTTGTTCCAGTCCTGCCACTGATTTTTCACACAACTTTTGGCACCCCCAGGTATCGACCTCCACATGCAGGTTCTGATTCCACCCAAATTAAAAATCCTTTCTTCATCTGAATCGGTGCCAGTCCAAATCCAGACAACAAATCTGTGCTTTGGGGAGGGGGGCTAACAAAAGGTAAAGGCTATTGCTGGATTGCGCATTCCTCTCACTTAGCCCTCATTTAGCCTTCGTCCAGACAGCAGAACACCAAGCAATGATTCATCCACTTTAGCCAATTATTTCGTATAATGTTATAAAATGGGTAGACACTCGGTAGATTTCGGGATGTGAATTCAGAAAGACATTTTTCCCCACGCAGGGTACACATTTTTCCACAGACTACGACTTCTGAATGTTAGTGGTCATGAGACGAGGTGTATACTTCCACCTTACCTTCAGCAAAGACACAGTCTCCCTGCAGACCAGGAAAAAATTGTTCTATAGAAGCAGGATTCTTTTTTGAGATTGTTTTCCAAATCAAGGGCTTGTCTATCATAGAAGATGTCTCTGATAAATTAAAATTTGTGTCATGGTGTTTGATACCTTGTCACTGGGTAAGAACCAAAGCATACCAATACCTCTGAGCACACTACATGGTCTTATTTATAGTCTTACTTTTTAACGACATTTTATTTTAAGCTACTGTACAAGAAAATATATCATTAGCCTAAGAATTGCCTTCATGCTAGAAGAGAAAAAAAATAAAAGGGGAAGATGCATCCAAAGATCCATAAAAGAAAATAAAACCACTGTATAAATCACTACAAAAACAGGTACCTTTATTCTAGTCTGGAAGCAAGCTGCACTTCATAAAATCTGACACTGTCACCTACAGTCTACAAAAGGGAGTTAGAAAAAAAAAAAGAATTTGGATGCTAAATTTGCCCTTTACAGAGTCTAAAATAACATCATAAATTTGGAATAAGTCAGTCAACTTCAGTCCCTTAGACAACAAGCATTCTGTATTATAGATTTTACGTTAGATACTAAGAATTTGGATGCTAAATTTGTCCTTCATTTTGAGCCTGAAGATTATAACTTCATAAATTTGGAATGAATCAGAAAACTTTGGTCCCTTACATTACAGGCATTCTGTATTACAGATTGCACGTTAGATACTAAATGTTAATATTAAAGTGTATTCCCCTAGGAGCAGGCTATTTGTGTGGTCTTCATTATTTTGCACCATTAGACAAGGAGCCTGCAAAAGGCAGCATGAGTGGCTTTTGCACTGACATTTTTACTTCCAGCCAGAACAACAACAAGTAAAGGAAAAAATAAAGTAGCCTGACCCTCAGGTACTGAGCACTTGAATTGGAAAAATATTTTTAGCGAGTCCTCTGAAAAGCGCAGTGCAGAGAGCATAAGGAGGAGGAAAAAGATGAAAACCAAAACTTGTTTCAAACACGACTGAAAGCAAGGGCGAGTATCTAGCGGGAAGAATTCAACCATTTCCATAACTAAGTAACTTCAGTTTTCGTTTGAGGTTTTTTTTCCCCCTTTCTCTGTCTCTGTAGGTTTTTCATGTGGTGGTTTTTTGTTGTAGTTTGGGTTTCTTTTTCAGAAAACCCCAAAGGAATAGAAAGTTAAATACTGGAAACAGAAGGGGAACCAATACCTGGACTAGAAATCAAGTTATTTCACTTTTCAGCCACTAACCCACAGAAGCCACTATTCACTCTCAGTTTCTCCTACAGCTTCATTAATTTCCAACAAATTAATTGAGAATCTGGCCATAAAAAAATGTTTGCGGTCCTATAAATGAAAAACATCTACATTTAGAAAGAAAATATTTTGGCTAGCAAATCTCATACCTAATTAAGACTGCTTCTTGTGAGAACATAGGTTATGTTTGCATGGCTGGAAGTCAACAGCAAGCTAACAAGAAGCATCTTGGCATCGTGTCCTCTGATACAACTGGATGCACCTGAGCCGTACTGGTAAAACATGTATTTCAAAAAAATCATGGAACATCTTCAGGCAGAGGTATGCATGACAGGAGAGCCTGCTCTACGAGCGCCTGTGTTGAAACCTCCAGCAGGGAGGATGGATTCAAACCCAAGCCTCGCCTCGGAGGTAAGAGGTCCCTCACCTACTGGGAAAACAGAATAAAATTCTCCTCTTCATTGCTGTGTATGCAAATACACATTCCTAAGCCAAAACTAAGAAACGCGACCTGAATTTGCAAATAGTTTCTTCGTGATCTGTTTTGAATGTTTCAGAAAATATTTTGTATAACCCACAAAACCTGCTACCCAGCTGTACCTGCCACTTAAACCTCAGACCCTACTGCTCCACAGGCATCGCTCACACCTCTGCACACCAGCTTGGTCCGTTTCCCAGGCCGCCGCTCTGCGAGGGTCTGAACAACCAAGCCTGTGCTTAAAATATTCAAGGTGTTGAGGACTAACTGTAAGTCATATCCAGCTGCCTTAATGAAAAACAAATCCACTGTATTCATTGCAAGCTACGTCCTGCTTTCACAGAGGGGAAAAAAGACAGATTATAAACAACCCCCTTCATGGTACCTGGAGAACAAAGCCTACGGAACAGCAGAGTACAGCTGGCACAGCGTGCAGTAACAGGTTTGCCTGTATTGCTGCCATGCAGGACGGTTCTCACACCCTGTGCTGCTATCAGCGTAGACTTAGTCGCAGTTTCTCACAAGCAGTTGCGCCTGTGATGTACAGTTTTGCAGAAGATAAAAGGAAGGCAGCCCAAAAAGCACTGTCTGCTGTGTAGGAGGAGATGAGCTCGGAAGTGGTCCTGACATGTAACTAAACCGCTGCAATTCCCACTCCGTGGAGTACAACACTGCAGCACATAAAACTAGCACTCTAAAAAAAAAATCCACAGTGCTCCTAAATGTTAAAAATGAGAAGACACATATGGCTTGTGCGAGCACATGAGATAACCATCCTGCGCAGGGCAGGTCCAGGCTTGCAGTTTCACACCTGCGGAGGCTGCAGCCACAATGTTTCTCAAGTGACAAATAGCACTGGATGTCAAGACTGAGAGACTAAGGAAGTTTCAGACAGAAGAAAAAAAATTAGATGTCTTTAACAGATATGTGAATTTGGGCAAGCAAAGAAACGGATGCATCTTAAGTAAACTGACACTTCTGGAAATACTCATCTTTTCAGGAAAGCGTTCCTTGCCAGGAATCTGCCTTTCTTGCTCAAATCTCAAGCAAAGCAAATGCATTGTTTGCAAATTCAAACACCCAAAAGTCCTCTGCCACATCACTTACAAGCTAGGTTTTCTACTGAGACCTCAATTTGAAGTTTGAGGGCAGAAAATACATGGACCACAGCAGTAAATGCAATATATGAAAAACTGTAGAACAGACCACAGTGTTAACAGGATGCATCTTTGTAGTATCTATGGATTTTTTGAGAAAATGGATGGAAAGAGGTAATGCTAAACCTCCCCCTCAGTAAATGGACACAGTATGGAAAGACAATGAGAGATGTAGTTCACATTTTATGAACCGATTTTCTAGACGTCAGAGAAATTAATTAGGCCTACAAGGGAAAACCATCCATACAGTAATTACTGAAAACTCTATATTTGGACAGGTTGCCCAAATAGTGCAACAGTACTTGCAGGATGTTCATATACAGAAGTGTACAAACTCTTCCTTGTGCTCTTGAAAATCTTGCATAAAATGAGGCTGAAGGGACCATGCTGAAACCAAAAAACACTGTTGCACTAGACAATGCTGTGAAAAAAACCACCATCAGCTGTGTGGAAAAGCTTGTAACAGAAAATGAAATAGAAATATTAGAAGTTACAAAAGACAGCCAGTTGCTCATTTTAAGTAATCTGGAAGAGAATTCAGACAAACAATCCCCTGTCCAAATCACGACAAGCTACATTTTCAACCACCAATCCGGCAACCTGAGTTTACTCCTCAAATAAGAAAAAACTTCTTGAAGATCAGATGTTTAAAAACACAAAATAAAATACATTCACATTGCCTTACAAACTATTTTTGCCAAAATGTTTCATTTTTCTACAACGACAGCAGATAATAGTGGTGAAATGTTCACTGAATTTGTAAACCAGGTGACTATAATGTGACATAAACATGTTCATTATGCAAATCTGATAGCTTAAATCTTCAGATGCAGCTCATTTATTTGTATGAGACAGAAGATTTCAGTTCTTTGCCTTTCCTTGGCTAATTCACTAACAGATCGTTCAAGAGAATTGTTCATATTCCCCCAAAAGCTATTCACATTCCAGTAAAACAAAGCACCTTACCCCTCAAAACAGCTCTTATAAGAAGAAAAAAGTTACCTGGGGCCTGAGCTTGAATTTCGCTTCCTAATTCAGTGGGATGGGTTGCAATGATAAGAAAAAAACAAATGCCTCATCTTTGAAATATTCAGAGACATTTAATTTAATTCTTTGAATACCATTGATGTTGTGTAGAAAGAAACTCAACTGCTCTTGGAAATCAGAAGGTAGATACCAAATAATTACAGGCCATACAAATGAGAAAACAGGAGGACCGAGCAGGTTAGCTTAGAAACTACCTCCTCAGAGTCAAAAAGGAGGTGGATGCTTAGTCCACCACAACACTATTCGTTCTCTTGTGTTTGTGGAGGAACTGGCTTCCCTTCTTCAAAACGAACATCCTTTTCCTCCAAAATCGTAAGGTCCCTGTTGAAGCCACTCGTGCCGTTACCACGCGAGCCTGCGCCAGGCAGTGCATGTCCTGAATGAAACCTGGGTGCTTCTGTAAAATTTTCAACATATGGCCCCATATACAAGGTCTCTCCTCTCCACTGTTTCTCTCTTTCAAAGCAACGTAATTCTGTTCTTGGTGTTCTGCTGTATGGTGAAAAGCATGTGTTTGTGACACATCTCCGACAGGCCATGAATCTACTGTTGTCCTTCCCTCTGTGGTGAGTGCAGGTGCTGACGCTGTGAAATCAGTGTAGCTGGCCGTGAAGGAAGCATGAAATGAAAAACCCTTGTCCATTCCACAGAGAGAATATAGACAGAGCAGTATCATTTATTACACTGTGATAAAGACTGTGTGCTTTACAAACAAAGCAGCCGCCAGCACTGTGAAATTCTCTCCTGCTTTCCATTTTTACTCACTACATTATCCCCTTCTACCTTAACTAGTTCAAAGAATCACTTAAGAAAGCTAGATCCACCCCCAGCAACCAGCTCTGTCCTCATGAATACAACAGGGCCTGCTTCACGTAAATCCATTTTAACTGACTCCGTATCAGAATGAAAGCGCAGAAATAAAAGGGAAAAATGCTGCTATATCACATATAAAGCATGCACATAAACAGTACTTTTGTTTAGAACATGTTGAAGTGTTATTTGAAGCCTTTTTTCAGTTATCCTTTTCCTACATGATCTGACGTTTCACCTCACCTGTGTGGGAAAAGTGTAACTTTGGGCAGGGCCTCCAGATCTGCTGGCTACAGACAGGCTGCTCCACACAAAACACTGTTCTCAAAGGGTGCCAAAGGCACCTTCAGGGCCTGAATATAAAAGGAATCCAAGACACACCTGAAAACCAAATGGTAAAATATTCAGTTCACACAAAGCATTATACGCTAACAAACCTTTGCAGAGTCTGCAGACTTTTCTCAGGAGCTCAGGCTACGTCATATCCTTAAATCAAGGCAAGCCAGGGACCAGCCCTTGGCTTTAAGCCGAGTTTAACCTCCACGGCTGGTGGGCAGCCTGCCCTCCAGCAGAACCGCCTTCGAGAGCGCCCGCTGACCAAGAACCAGCCCTGGAGTTTGCTCCTGGGCCTGCAGTGCCAACCTGCCGGCAGGGCCTAAACCTGCCGCACAGACTGGAAACCAAGACCCCAGGTCCTCTTTGAAAATGCTGACATGAAATTTAGCCCGTTTAACAAGCAAATACACTGCATTCATTGCTGAAGGAAAAGCAGCTTTTTGTACGAGCCCTAAAAGCTTACAACCCATACTAGATGTTATGCAGAGCGAAGATAACTTGCGATAGCAGCAGGAAAGCAGAGCTGCATCAATAATCACAGGCAAACTTCAATGAAAAATACACTTGTGCTGACAGCTGTGCTGCAGTTTGTGGAGATGTTTGTGGACCTGTTCCCTGCGCTGTTCAAATAGGCAGCGTTGGTGTTTCAGAGTGGAGTCTCTGGCCAATTTTGATCAGACAGCAACTCGAATTTAACAGCAAAACTACTGGCCTTTTCCTCCTTTACATCAGATGTATGCAACTGTATGACGTATGCAGAACTCTTCAAATCCTTCCTCAGCATTTCTGGCTTCTTAAACATAACATGCCATTGCAACAGCCTTTCTCTTTGTTGTACCGCTACCCTTGAAAATGTCCTTGCCAGGAATTAGAAATGAGAGTACATCAGCACCAATATTAAAAGGTCACCACACAAGTACAGAAGAGGCTGCAAAGAACATCAGGACGCAGGGGTATCCAGCAATGGCAGCAGCGAGGAAAGATGAGATGATTCTCCCTGTCACCCAAGAGGGATTGCTCCTGGCCCGCGCGCTCTCGTGCTGAAGGTCCTCCACAGAACTATGAGATTGTGGAGAAGCATTATCTACTGGCAAACACTGAATTATACGGGAGGTACACTAAACAGAGATGGAAGTAGTGCTTTTAAGAAAAATTAAAAGCTGAAAGATTTTATTTTTTTTTTAAACCTCCATTTTCTTACCAGCAATCTAAAGGTTTCTGAAGGTTGAGATTTGGGGGATTATTTCTGGCATTGTTTTGTGGTGAGATCTGGTCTGCATTCCACCTCCCTATCGTTTTTCAGGCAGCAAAAGAAGCTAAAACCCCAAAAACCCACAAAACCTTGAAGAACCCTTAGAATTTAAATTTGGAGTAAAAGATCTGATATGCCATCACCATGTATCCACTTCAAAAGATGCAGCTCCGCTCCTACCCCAGTTTCCCTGTGAATATGCTCTTTCTTGTCAGCTTGTTGCATCAGGGACAGAACAGCCGCAACAAGATGTGTACTTAGCAGAGAAATACAAGAACTGGGTGTCAGGCCATATTAACATCCGAGTTGTAAAACACGGCAGCATTAATTTTTTTTTTTTGTGATGAAATAATCATACCTGTAGTTTTGCTTTCTGCGAGGAGGCATGTGCTAGCTGGTGTCTTCTCAGTGTTAATTGCCCAGAAGTGAAGGGACTGACAGTGCAATGGTTCTGCAAATGCTGCTGCTCACAGGCTATGTATGCCACAAAATAATTAAAATAGGAAGGGAAGCACAGCTTGCTTTTTCTCTCAGTTCTATCCACCAGAAAACTCAGAAAACCAAACCCCCACTAAAACTTCCATTTCCACATTCTTTTTCTATGTTATTTATAGATTATAACTGCTCTAGAAGCAATTTGACTGGGTGCGTGTACAATTAAGTCAGAGGTGGCAATGCAGCTGTGCCACCGGTCCGCAAACACCTGATCGTTCATTTTACCCATGGTCCGAGAAGAAGGCCATGTCCAGACCACCAGCACCTGATCGTTCAGTTTACTGAGGGTGTGAGGAGAACGCCCTGTCCTGCACCGCGCTCTGGGCTGCAGGGGTGTATCATCCATTGCACACCGGCTACCCACATTCAGGTGTTCTGAGATCTATCAGATTTAAACTTCAGCAATTTTAAATAGCATTTTATTCAGCAGAAGCATCTTAATTTATCAGACAGGTGGCCTCAGGACATCTTCTGAAAGCAAAGAAAGAGGCTACACTGGGCTGCATTCTGTACACAGCTGCTCAGAAGAAGTCCCTCGCCCTAAAATCTCACAATCCAAAAATCAGAGGCAAAGAGACTAAAACAGGATGGGGCACGGGTCAGAAGGAGAAGCTGCAGCCGCAACACCACTGCTAGAGTGCCACTGCTGCTCAGTTCTTCCTTTCTGCTATTCTTCACCCGTTCAGCTTATGAAATTTTAAGGGAAGAATAGCTGCCTCTTAAGTCTCAGCCTGTACAGGGGGTCTCAGGGATTCATTAGGTCCTTTAGGAGCTGCCATATTGCACACGTGTTTATGTATTTATATCAACATACACATCTTCTGTGCTTATCTGAAACCCGATCTTCACTCCAGCCCCTTTTGGCAGGTGTTTTTTCCCAGTAGCTGGGGATCTATGGAATCTACGCATGAAATCAAGCATCAGGCACACGTATTCTCAATCCTCCTTTGTCTCCTCAACCTGCTGGTATTTTGAATACTTTATATTCAAAGTAAGATCCTGACCCTGCCATCCTCAGACAAGCAAAGATCTCCAGGGAGCAACTGTAGGATCAAAACCATAATGTGATACATGCCCCTTGGTCTTTATTTATTATTAACTTCTCTGCAGAAAGGCTGGAATTCGGGCTGACAATAACAAGCCAAACTCTCTCTTTCATCCAGGAATTTGCTATCTTACATTTCAAAATGCTTGCTATTATTAGAACATGCAGCACTGCATCCATGCAGAAATGATAGAGAATTGTGCTTCGTCTGGTTAGAATTCTGCACAGCCTGCATTCAGTGATAAAAATTAAGCTAACTCATATACATAAATGAGTTTTAAAAAAAAATCTACTGCATCCTTGGTATTTTAATTCCCTGGGAGGTTATGATTTTTCATCCAAGTAACTATTATATCTCTGTGATAAAACAAAGGCTGTGTGACATTTCAAAATAGAATTAAAATACATATAGTGGGCAGAGGGTCATGAGTGAGTCTACGCTTGGTTGTTAGAAGAAATTTATTATCTAGGCACAAGTAAATGGAACAAATCCAAGGACTTAATGGTCAGATTTAGAAATGTTATTATTGCTGTCACTGAAGGCATCATTAACTTCAGAATATTTGCATAACTAAGTTGAAAAAATTTTAAATCTAGCAAAAAAATTAGTATCTACCTTTTATTTTTATCCCTGCTCTCCAATTACTATTTGTGTGCTTATCTAGACACAAAGCCCCTAGAGATTTCATCAGGATATATGGAGATTATTTCATAACCTAGCTTCGTGGTATTTAATTCCCAGAAGATAAAATGATTCTCCAGCAATGATAATATAACCAGAAACTTTTAATATGTTTTTCATCTGCACAAATCATCACCTTGCTTTCTGTTCATTATGTGAGAATCACCACAAACATACTTCCAGGATGGATGGCAAAAAAACCCCACTGCCATGTAAGAATCTGCCTATTGTTCTCTTTCATGTCCCTGTCTTTTTAAGATGAATTTATATTTTAAGAAATCAGATTTGTGGACCCCGAAAGGGAAAGTTTAAAAGGCAAGGACTAAATCGATGCTGAGCAGAGAGATAATTAAGACTTGTTATGTGCACTTCAGTGGGTTTCGGGCCAGCACTCAGTACAACGCACGGTGCCTACAGCGGGGACTTGGCGTAGACAGCCCAAGACTTGGAGAACCACAATCTGCTCCAGCACAAACCTTCTGTGCTACGCTGGGCAAGGAGAAAAGATTCTCCGTTTCTTAGTAGTAAAAAGCGGAGAGTAGTACTTCCAGCCCTTACTGGGGGGAAGAGTGTTTACATCTCTAAATTGTTCAATGCAACGGCCACAGAGCATAAAACAGGCAGGCAGTACTGGGGGTGAGCAGGCAGACTGCATACAGTCCCGCTGACCTTCGGAAAAATACAGGAGTCAGTGCCAAGGGAGGATAATATACACCATGAACCTTCAGAAAGTTTCTTACCACTTCTTCAAGAAGGGACCTCTTTTCATCCCAGCAGGTTTGTTGGTCCTGCATTTCACATAAATAAGGACCTCCGGCAATAATTTTATGCTTGTCAGGTTCTGTATGCTGTATAAAGATGTCAAGCACTGTTTTAACTCAACTTGGAAGCAACTTCAAATGCCTGTTGTCAGCAAAAGTTGAGACAAAAAAACCCTTTAAAACAAATCAAAATAAGATGAGAGATAGGGAGCTTCATTCAAGATAGTTCTACTGTTATTTCTATTAATATTTCTTCTCCAAATTAAAAAAATCAGCAAAGGGAAACCTCATCTATAGCTAGCATGCATGTACATAAGCTTAATAGTGCAAGATGCCAATGGCTTACAGAACTTATATTTTCAATGCCACTTGCAGCCATCTAACTCCATAAGCAAATCCTCCAAAAAATTGCTTTCCTGTCCCTACCAACATGCCCCTAAAAGTCTTAAAAAGGGTGAGCAATTATGCTAGTGTCAGTGCAGAACAAATCCATTTCCACAAAGCCACCTCCTACCCCATGTGGAATCAGAAAATTCAAATACATGTGGACAGTGCTATCTGTGAACTTGGATATCTTTTCTGTGCAAATTTGTAACAAGTACTGAACCATATTCAAATCATAATTTTGTTGAAAATGACAATAATTATGATCCTTCGAATACACCTGAGGGAGCAAAACACAGAAAGTCATCACCTGCTGTTGCTAGGTGCAAATTTCAAATGCTAGACTTCATTTTCAAAATGGAAAAATCCAGGCGCTGTCCCTCCTCTTTGCTATTTTACCAGTTGGAAATCTTGATTACAATTCTCCTTTTTTGTATTGCCCTAGAGAGAAACTCAGATCAAACCTCTGAACTGAGCTGCTACTGCAAGGTCTTTGGGAAAGCCTTGTCAGAGGAAGGAAACCAAACAAATCTCCATCTAGAGGTGTACATTTAAAAAGCATTAATAGTCCAAGAGGTTGAAATGAGTCAGGGAAGGGATCTTTATGTGCTGTATCCTTTATTTTCCAGAAAAATATTAGGCAGGAGATACCTCACCACAAAAACTGCACATTTCAAGAAGCTGAGCTATAGCTACAGGTAAATAATAAACAGGAACAGCTTTGTCTCCTTGTGACACAACATCCATCCCAAGATGCTAAGCAGAGAAACTGAAAGCTGTAGTTCAAACACAGAGCACAGTTACGACTTCTGATACAGATCTGTGCACACTGAGAACCTGTGTGCCTTAAACAGAAATACAATCACAGTAAAAATAGGTGAGAACACTGCTAGATTGTGGGTGAGAAAGAAAGGGAAAAAGTAAAGCCTCCTCATGCAACCCAGCAGACGTCAAACACACAGACCTACATAGCTATTTACGCACTCTGATCTGGGACACGTTCATCTCCAAAGTCAGTCCTGGGGATCTGAACCTGCTTGCTCTAGACCCATTCATTTTACACACGGGAACAGCTAATCGTTAAAAACATCAGCCATTCCACGCTGCCAGCTTGCTGAGCCAGTTTGGGAGGATGAATATGGCCACAGCTCGCTTCTCTAAGTTCAGTACTTGCTATTTAATATCCGAGCTAAAGCCTCTTGCATCGAACGAATACCACATATATAGACAGCCCTACACATCTTTGTATTTTCTTCTCTTTTTGCCTATTAAGAACATACTTCCGTAGCTAGCACTGGCTGCAATAAGCTGCTTCTTGCAGCACTGAAGGACTTTATTTATACATATATACTTTATCCAATTCTACATTCTTGGACCCAAAATATCTCTGGAAGAGATATACAGCTCTATCCTGTAAAAATTCCTGCAATCCTATAACTAAAGTACAGCAAATAACACCAAATTATCGGGAGAAACATGTCCTTTGCCAGACAGAGAGTTAAAAGTCTGTGTTTGGGCTGCTCCATATGCATTGCATGCCCTCTCTGAATAGGATTATGCTCAAATTCCCCACACTGGTAATTACTATATGTAAATACCCAAAGTCGATTTGCCAACTGCATGGTTGTATTTGACATCTGCATATTTCTTCCATACTCCGTAACTCTGCATGCAGACAGCTGCCTGCTTGTATAAATCTGCCATTTGACTTTATGAATCTCAGGAGTTGTAGTGTAAGCAGGTCAGGTTTTGTGTAAAAATTTTGGAATTAATGAGACCCAACAGCACAGGTATTTCTGGATGAACAGGCAGAGGCTGGGGCTGGCTGACGGAGGTGGGTAGATTGTTTGTTTGCAAAGATGATTAGCAGTAAAACCCTAACGGTTATGACAGAGCAAGTCCAGCACTACTGCAATTAAAGCTAAATGCTTTAGGTTAGGGGTATGCCACTGGCATACCTCTTCCAAAGGCAAAACCACGTAGATCCATTAAACATGGAAAATTTGAACTGTTTCAGAAATGAGAGTCAGTAACTACTTCATTCTGTCTTTATTTCAAATCCGTAAGTTAAAGAATTGAAAATATGAAAATAGGAAAATATTTTCACAAAATACATTCAATATTTCTGGGTTTTTTTTCCTCAGATTTTGCTAAGAAATAATTTCACACAAAGTTCTGGCAGGATGTTTTCGCTTAGCTCTAGAGTGAGAGCATTACTTTATTACAGATCTTTCAATAAATGCAACAAAATTTCACATGACTTCAAAGATCTCCACTAAATTCTGGGGACATGGAGAAAAGAAAGCAAAAGAGGTCCCCACACAGAACACTTCTCAGCTTGGGGTGAAGTAGTTACTGCAAGGATTGCACAGAGAAAAAGTGTATTACTCCAAGACACTGAACAACAGAATTGCGGCAGAAAATCAAAGACTCTTACTGATCAAACGATTCATTGAAATGGAAGGCACTAGAAGATTACTTTCAGTTTCTGAAAATTACCGCCTGTAAACAACTATCTTAAGCTGTGATCTCAGAAGCCATCACAAAGGTGTCTACACTTTTTTATGCATCAAGGCGAGAGAGAGAGAAATAAATTTAAAAAAAAGGATAAAAAAAAGGGGTGAAATATTACACCCTAGTCCTTGAAGAAGCTTCAACCCACAGGATGCTCTTGTTGCCATGAATAAAGGAGGCGACAAGGTCTAAGACAAGGTTTCAAAATTGGGAGGAAGAGAAAGTGGAGAAAAAAAGATTTATAAGTTTCATCCCAATAGCAAGTAGGACTCTGTTCGCCAAGGTTAGCTGACACAAGCACAAAAATGTAATAGCTATAAATTTGTCTCCAATAAGATCTATTGTTGCTTTGTGATGATGGAACCTGTTTTATCATCTGACTTTTAAAATACATAGACAGAACAAGACATGCTATTAACCTATAAAATAATATTGGTTGTGAAATTTTAAGACGACGCACACACATACTATGTATTACTTAAAAGTAGAAATAAAATGAGTATGTGGTTAACTGTTTCCCCAAAGAAAAGTCACTTAGAAAGTGTGCATGAAAGACCTCCGGCCATTGTACTCGTGCAGGTAATCTCACATAACTCAGCATTATAAAAAGGACAAATACCTTCCCAAAACACTAGTTCTACAATCTGAAACTGCTGTATGAACAGCATCTTCCTGCCGAAATCTCTTTTCTTAGAGCAAAACATTGGATAAAACAGGATGGTAGACAAACTTACATCAAATTAAATAATCATCAGAATTTCGTTAGCTAAATAAACGTACGCAAGCAGTGGCTTCAAAAGGCTGAAAGCTTCTTGCAGAGGTTTGTTCAAGCTGCATTAGTTGACCACTTCTTGTGCTGCAGTCATTAATGAAGCCTAAGTGACATTACTTGTTTCCAAATTCACCAGGGCGAGCAGAAGGAATAACCACTGCTCCTTCTCCATCACTACACAGCATCGTGTAGTGCAAACACTTCCAACGCAGTGTAAACAAGTCAGACCCCCATAGCTACACAGGTGTATTCCCCATTTAGACCAACTCTGCTCTGCCTGTCCATGCCGATCATTCTTTTTCTCCCAGTAATATTCTAGAGAGAGAGAGAGGACAAGTCCAAGACTGAGAGAAGCAGTGATATATTGTCACCTGAAGTAGCCCCTAGTTGAGGGCTACGAGCGCTTATGAGATCTGCAGAACTGAGTCTAGTCGGCAGATTTCTAGCAAACATCCTACAAGACACTAAAATAAGGTGAAAATTTTTCTATTAACAGTTGGACAAAAGAATCCTCCAGAGCTTGATGTGTTTTAGGAATTCTCAGGTCATCCTGAAGAAATCAGGATGATGTGGATGACCATGTCTATTTGTTTGACATCTTCAAAACTCTTAAGAGGACACTGCTTTTTCTCTGGTTCTGAAAGTGGTCCCTGCAGGATTATTTTTTTAATGTATGGTGCTGAAAAAAAAATCCTGAACATGAGGAGTTACTCTTATTTGTTGTAGTCTACCACAAGATTCAGAATAGGGAGCAAGACAATTGCATCATAACATTTGAAAAACTTGAATTTGAAAGAAACAGAACAGCTAAGGAAAGCGATATCCTAAATAAGCGATGAACTTGAGTATTGCTCCAAGCATGTAAAAACTTGGCATGTCCACAGCAAACTGCGGAAAAGAAAACACGTTCACAACTATTGCTCTAGTGCTGAAAAAGCTGATTAACTTCAGAATTCACACAAACTGTGATACAGAGCTAAAATGGGTGGACATGTTATTATTGCAAGCAGTGACATTAATGATCAGGCTAGGAAAAAATAATAGTAGGTATTTCTTTGAAACATTCCTAACCAAATAGCCTTTTAAATAAAACTGTGAATGTTGTTTTTATAACCATGTTGATAACATAAATGCAAACTGAATGGCACACTTGGATTTCTACTATGAAAATTTCAGTACAGCAAGTATCTAAAACAACTGTACAAGGTGCATTAAAGCATTTTCCTAACCTGAAAAAAAAACCTACCCATAGCTTTTGCTATAATCACTATTATTTTCTGCACAAGCAATGATTTCACAATCACCTAAAGCAGCACTGAATAGACTCAGACATTTGATGTGCTTTACTCTGAGGTTTGGTATGCAGCCTTGGAGCAGTAATACTGAAAAATAATAGTGTAGGACACAGCCAGCCCTTTGAAATAAATGGTCTTTTGAACAATATTTTATTGGCCACATAGGATTCTTCCCAACAGCACTGCATGTTCAGATACAGGAAGAACATGGGACTCCACTGCTTGTCCCTCTTTTCTCTCTTTAAGAGTTTGCATGCCTTTGACTCACTGTCAAATGAGTCTAAAGCAAAGTTTTTTCTTAAGCATAAACAACTGAAAAATGCACTCAAATATGAAACGCAAAATAGCGGTGTTTTGAAACCCCTTTGCAGTGAAGGGTTTCTTCCAGTCATCACATAGGCTTTAAAGCAAATCACGTCTAAGAATAAAGTCTGTGAAGATCTGAAACACGGTCCAGTGCTATAAGCACTGCAGGTTGCAGGAATACTCTAGCTGGAAGAAGAACCATGAGCGCGTAAAAACCCACGTGCACATCAGAGGAGCTGTCGCCAAAGCTCAGAGGCATCAGATGCACAGGCGCCGAGCACCATATGCAGTTCGCTGCAGGGGAGGAATGCAGCGGGCACACTGGAAAGCATTCCTGAAAATAAGAGCCTGAAAAAGTCAACTCTCTAGACCAAATCAGCAAGAATACGCAAAGCGCCATCAAGGCAGCAGGCAGTAAAGCAGCCTTCCTTTCTCCCCAGGGGCTGTGCCAACACTTGCCGGCTTAAGTAACTCCAAGAGATGTTTTCCGTGAGGGAGGAAGCAGCTGCAGAACGTGGGCAAGCCCTCGGAAGGCCAGGACGCGTGTCTGCAGCTGCCGATTCATCCTTGGCAAATCAACAGAGGATCTTGGCTGGCACCTGTGGCCGTCCCTGAATGCTCTTACTTCCTGCTGCCTTGACAGGACTTTGCCCGCCATTCCCCACGATCCTCTGAAATATTACCTGTAAAGCTGTCTGTAAAGGGTAGTTGGGCGAGAGTCATGAGCAACTTCCTTCTCTGTTCAAAAGCACCGCACAGGAGAGCCGCATTGCAGCCACAGAGAAGTTCACCTCTGCATCGGAATGATTCATTCTACAAATTATCCCTCGTATAAACACTAGCTAGCTAAGGAAAGGAAGCAAAAACATATCCCAGCTAGTGAATTGGAGCCAAAATGTACGGCAAGCCCTTTAGCAGATGAAAATTAAACAAACACTTGCAGGTGTCATTACCCAAAGCCATCCCTGGTGCAAATGCTGTTGACTTCAGTGTGCAAGCTGGTGAAAAGCACCGCACCCATCGGCATGTGAATTGTGAAAAGAACAGGCGTTACAGGAATAGCTTTCCTGCTGTATTTCTCCTGATATGTGTGTCAGGACAAGTTTTTATATGCCATTGGATCTATGCTCTCTCTGCTTCAGCTACACTTTTCTATGGATTGCTCTGCACAGGATCTGCGCTGAGAACTCGGATGCGCTTCACATTAGCCACCCATGAGCCACGGCAAACCAACGGGACTTTCAGGAAGCCACCAGTCCTAAAAATCAGACAGTTGCCAGAAGCACTGCATGCCTTCAATCCCACAAGAGCTCCCTCCTCTCCACCTCCTTCTCTCTGCATTCAGTTTTCTATATAGACTATAATGAATTATTGGAGACACATGCTGGAGACATGGTTGAGCAGCCACGCACGTAAAATGGAACACAGCAACCGAGAACCTACAAGAGGTGTGAGCAGAGGTCAGGGGCATTCAGACAAGAATACAAAGACTGTCCCAATGGGCAGCTTCCCTGAAAATGCCATTGTTTTGTAACTAATATGCCTACTAAGTACACTAATACAGAAATAAAAGAATCAATTGGGAATAAGAAACTGTAAGGGAGATTTTCTATTCATTTGGGACCATGTTAGCTCATTTCATCAGCCAGACCCTCAAGAGCAGTACTTTACTTCGCGTGAGCTCAGAAAAACATCTTTACACTATATTCCTGAGACAGGTCCACAGCCTGTTTTATTGAGGGAGACAGATATGTAAAAAGCAGCTGAATTTTCAGAGCAGCTTTAATGCAGACAATTTTACACAGAACTAGGTATCTCATTAGTAGAGGAAACAGCATGCATACGCAAATAAAAGGACAGACCACGACTTTGAATTAAATCCTGATTAACAGGGAGCATGAGTTTGAGCTAACACAAAGCTTGCTTGGGAAGCTGCCAACAATCTACCTACTCAGGGTTTCCATACCACTTCTGCTCACAAAGGACCATCTAGGAAACTACAGCCCTTTCCAAGCTCTGCTTGGTTCCTCAGAAACAAAGATTTAATCCTGGGGCTCCTTGGCATTTAGAAATTCCTTCTTCCTCACATTAGCTGGTCCATACACAAGACTCCTGCACCCTCGATAAATGTCTTGGCTTGCTCAAGGATCGCCAGGGGACATTTTTTAATGTTACTCTAAACAATGTTTAGGAAAGATCTAATCTTAGCTTTGAACATGGATTCACTGTGCAGTATAGGACAAGTTGCTTCACTTCTCTGCCTCAGTTCCCCTCTAGTGAAGTGATGATGATGACAATACTTGCCGTTGTTTAAAGCTTAGTTCCAAGTAATATTGTCAGTATAAATCTACAGCACTTGGTGAATTAAATGTACTTAGCACTAGACAGAAATAAACCACAAGGCGTTTTATCATCCTACCAAACATTCAACAAATGAAATATTTCCTCTGCTAAATCAGGATAAAAATGCAAACCCCTCAATTTTCCTCTAACTTCAGTTGTATAAAAGAAGGAGAAATTTCATCCAGGTTACTTATTCATTGAGCTATATAATTGGCTGAGAAGAAAGAAAGAAAGAAACAGGCACTTGACAGGCTGATTCATCCCATTCTAATACAGGTCAGATAAACTGCTTTTGTACCTTAGCGTAAAAGTAGCCATAAGAACACTCAAAGAATAGGCTCTTAAACTTGCCTACCCAGCTCATATGAACAGAGACACATTTTACTCTAACTGAAAATCCAGACAAGCTTTAATTTTGAATAAACCTTTGACTGTCAATTAAATTTTTCCAAGCCCTTCATTTCATTTTTAGGTATTGGTATTCCCAGAGAACAGTTCCTGACCAGCTCTAACGACGGAACATAGATTACAGAAATCTTTTCGGTCATGTTTTCTCCATAACTTATTTCATTAAACATATAACAAACTTCCAATAAAAAGACAGATTCTGTTGGAGGTAGCATCCCAAAACCACAGGGTACCTCAAACTTTTGCAAAAAAACAACCAACCAACCCACAAAACCAACTAGGATTTCACCATTCTGTTCTACAACTTACCACGGTCAGTTGGCAAAGCATTTTACCCTAATGAATAATTTGGAGCATTTAAAACGACCCCTCCACAATCAACTCACAAGTACTTGTGGCCTTCTATGTTCTGTTGGCTGACCCACACAAAGGTGCAATCAGTATCCAGAAGAGCTGGCAGAGGCATCAGGTATTAAGCACTACATTTTAGTAAAAATTTAACGATTAATGCAAACACTAGTAAAATTTAGTTATATGCTTGTAACTCATTGCTGAAAACATCTAACACCACCACTTCACATTAGTAACTGGCACAACTGCAAAAAGGAAAGGCATTTGCTCAAAAGGATCTGCTATAAAGCAAACAATGGAGTTGTTTCAATGTCACAGTCATCCAAATTAGAATTGGATCAAAAGCTTCTGCCATGTTTTTACTGTCCACAGGGCTTGGAAAAAGTTGCTTTTTCTTCCATTAATAACAGTCTATTTGATACTTGCTGATTTGAGTTCAACTCTGCTTGTATTACTATTCTACTCTCAGGAACAAAGGGAAGTGCTAGTTTCTAAAATAAAATTCTCTTGAGATTTGCCCTCTAACTTCTAGTGACTTTTTATCCTCTTCATGTTTCAAACTCGTTTCTAACACGAGCCCAGTAAACGACTCCAGATGGCAAAGGTCACCCAGTATGGCTACTGCTCGAGTAGATAATAGGAAGGGAAGCCCATTACACCAGTTATTTTTCCATTAGATGCCACTGAACAAATAGTGCTCTCGCAAGTGGAGTCTTGGCTTGATTCTCCTTCATAATTAGAGTAGTTCTCCAGTTCGCAGCCCTGTAAAACCTACCCACTCACTCGAACGCATTTTACCCCGCCTAGGAAGACTGAAAGAGTTGAAATATCAGGCTTGGAAATTCAGACCAGAATTCTTAGGGCTGGGAAGGACATGACCTAGACAGGGTATCATAGAAGCCTGTGTCATGAATAGGGGAGGTGGCACAAGGTAAAAAGTTGTTCACTGTTTCTCACAGCACTAAAAATAAGAGGGATCTGATAAACTTCAGAGGTAGAAAAGTTAGAGCATACAAACAGAATTTCAACACTGAGAATAATTAAACTGTGTAACTCATTCCCATGGGATATAATGGAGCCAAAATTCAGAAGCAGCTGTCATTCAAGATTAGATCAACTAATACCTTTTTATTTGCTGAGTAAGTAAAAACAACCCCCCCCATTGTCAACTTAATCTCTATTTTTTTCAGTACTATACAAATATTGTAGGGGTTCTTTACGTTAAACAAAATTATTTAGGTTTTTAAACTTGAATCCTTTCAAAAAAATGTATTTTGGTAGATTCTAACATGCAATGGCAGTAAGTGCACTACATTTTGAAGATATGAAGCTGATAAATTTTGATTTCTCCCAAACATTTTGAATTTCATTTAAAGGTATTTCAACGGTATTAATAAATAGTTTTGCTGATCTGTTAAACACCCTTTTCCGTGCATAACCAATTTAACAGAAGTGTGTTCTTCACCTCTATATACCACAGATGGAACACTGTTAATTAACTATCAGAGTGACGTGCCTACCCCTCTGCCTAAATTCAAGTCTCAAACATAGAAATTCGGCTTGGGTGGATCTGCTGTCACCTTCCATGGTGGTGTCATAAGGGTGCTTCAGACTTGTCGGTGTGATCCCTTCTTCAGTATCCAGAAAACACCTTCTCTGCTACAAGCAAAGATCTATAAACCCAGTAATAAAAGCCTGCCCTAATGCTATCCAGCTTCGCAAAGCCCAGCTAGGCAATGCAAATGAGGCTTCTTGCCCAGGACAGGTCCTAAAAAACCAACACACAAATAAGGCAGAGAAGGAATCGGAGAATATACAGAACTGACCCGTGTAAAAGATTACATTTCAATTGAAAGTGGCACGTTGACAGACTACAGACAACTAAAAGTCCTACAATATTAGCATGCCCTTTAACAGTTGCTGCTTAAGGACTTTTCTGCTTGGAGAAGTTAGTGCTTAACCAACTAAGGCATGTATTTTTAGCGTGCACGGTAATTTCCTACATCAGTAATCTGAAGCAAGTCCATGCTAGACAGCTTTCTTTAAAAAGAAAGTAAAATCAGTAAGTAAAATGGGCATGTATATTGCACAAATCAAAGTGGTCACTGTACAGTGTAGCACAGTTAATAATCAAGGCTACATACAAAAATGGTAGAGAAGACTTTTAAAGTAAACTATGTCATACAGAGATGCTTTTGCTGTGCATGAAAAGAGCTACATGAGAGGTTGGCTCTAAATTCCTACACCACTTTAGCTCATACAAACACCACGTAAACAAACCTGACACGATTTAAATGCCGCACGGGAGCTAATGTTTCTGTTCTAACACAGTAAGAGCTACCGGCATCTTCGAAAGACACCAAAAGACCCCAAGCCATGGGAACACAAATTGCAGTTGCCTCAAGCTGCCAGTGCACGCGCTGGAGAAGAAAATGGAGGAATAAACCAGGAGAGGCCGAGCGCACAGCGTGAGGTTAGCCGATGAAATACGAAGGTTAAGACCCACAATAGCTGTGTGTCAAGCCCGTCACGGTGACAAATCTGTGGGTCTGAGATCAGGTGCTGGCATAAAGTGATTTATTTTAACGGAACAAAGTGTCTTGCCCCCTGAGGTCCAAACATAAATACAGCCAAGCTTCTTTCAGCCAGAATCCCAAAAGCAGTCATATAAATCGTGCCTCATTTTAGAAAGGCATTTTCAAGAGGAGAAACAAATAAAATAAATATTTTAAGACTCTTCTCACCTGCAGATATATTTCCATGTTTTACTTCCATGACAAAATGCTGCCAGGCTGATGTCCCAACTCTACAGAAAGTAAACCTCTTAATTAATTCCATACAGTTAATTCAACAAGCCACAGAGAACGTTATTGTAAACTCAGAGCAGAGAATTACCTTCTTTCCCTGCCAGTTTGTGAGGACAATCTTCTCAAACAAGCAAAAAGAATGATTTTTTCATTTAGAATATTCAGAATTCAAGAATTTAGTTTCATCAGAAGCTTTCCTATGCTTGCAGGATACGACCTTGGCGGGCACCAGTCTTACACAAGAGGACAGACAGACAGCAAGATAATTCCAAGTCCTTTGGAGGTGTACTGTATTCCACCAGAAGTTAACAAACAAAATATGATCATAAATTCTGAATCGTATCACCAGATATTTTTTATCTACTTCTGACCTATTACAACTGTGAAGAGTAGCATAAGAGTGATGCCGAGCACACGGATTAATCAATACTGGAAAAAATTCTTATAGTGGCTACACCCTCTGCGAACTTCAGCAGAACTGAAAATGAAAAGGCTATTAAAAATGAAGGAAAACTGGTTTTGCAAAGTATACTTGTGATAATCTGCTGCCAAGAGGAAAATGCAGTCTGATACGCAGGCAAGCCGATGGCTTTTATTTCCTGGAAAAGTAATCCTCCTTCAAAGCACTACGCTCCTGCAGCCCCGTGCCCAGACACTGTGTCTGCACAACGCTGGAAGGATGTGCCCCTGCAGAAGCCACTGACACTACCTGCAGTAGAAGCACGCTGGCATTTTCACTAAGGGTCCCATTCAGCCCAATTTACTCATTTTGCACGTAGCACCTCAGGAAATTGTTTTCTCCGGTGGAAACTACGAAAGCCAAGTCCACAGCATGTTAAACCAGCAACACACAATTTTTCAGCCTCCATCATTCCTGCCCTTTCCTCCCTCCTTTCATAGTCCCTCAGGGACTTACAGGTGCCTTTCTAAAACAACCAACAACCTTCAGGTAATTATCAGATGAAGTATCTCTTGCAAGAAGAGAGTTTTCCTTGCAGGTACTGTGGTTTATTTTATTCCTTTGGGTAAGCACGATACCACCCACTCAGCTCCCCACCAAGTTCTCGCTTAGAAACTTCTTACCAAATCACAAGAATCAGTTCACAAAAAATAAACTGGACTCAGTTATAGACTTCTGGTTTTCTGCCAGGGCGGGGAGCCCCCACAAAACCCAAACCACAAGCCCTAAAGCCAAAAACAATTCACCTAGTGAAAACAGTGAAAAATACACAACTATAGGGGTTATTTATGCTTCCAGAGCTGCAAATACTGTGCTGCAGGCAACAGTATTCTTCCTATTATGAAAGACAGCCACGAATTAACTTGAAGTAAAAGGAAAGATAAAGATGATCTTTTTAAGGATGAATATGTGGGAAAGCGCCTTTGAGCTTTTTATGTTCTGTCAGCTTAGTCTTACCATTAGAGACTAAAGAAAATGTCTTTTTTCTTAAAAAAAGGTATGATAATGAGGGCCAAACCATCGGCCAGTGTGAACTGATGTTGCTTCAATGTCTACAAAGCTCTAACATTTCACACCTCCAAGGAGCGAGTTCATGCTTTATACAGAGACTTTACGTATCTCTAAATCATTGACTTCAACATACTGCATTACGCAGAAAGCTATTTCATATTACTGCTTTCCAATTTGCTGTTTTCATAAGGACAACAGCTAATAAGCAGGCATCCCAATGGATAACAACCTGAAAGTCTGTCTCGTATTCTTTCTGGGTTTGTTTACTTAAAGTGAAAGCAAGAGACTTACTGCTAGGCAAACAGATGTATTTTTAGAGCTTGATTCTCCCAACCATTTCCATCAAGGTCAACCACTAGGTAAATCCAGCAAATCCAACGCGATTTTCCATACCCAAATTGCAGGCTTGTGGAGAGCACAATAAACAGCTTACTTATCCCCCATACAAACTAACATTATTCTGAGTATGTCTTTTAATATAATTACCCACGATTTCGCGCCAAATGGAGCTAAGGAAAGGCTAGATACAGAACGTGCAGCTGCATAGCTGAGCAAAGCAGAAAGCTGCTTCTTGTATCAGCATTCAGCTTATCTCTGTTCCAGGTGGCAGCAAGAGGGCTCGATCACCTGCTTGCATCACCCCCAGACACAGCTGTCAACAGCAAACGGGCAGAACGACTGCCCAGATTGGCATCTCCTGTTACGCTGTATTCACAGCTTTTTTGTAGGAAGGAACAATGTGCTGCTGGACGACTTCACGCGTCCGGCCGGAACTCCCAACACGTACCCCGTGTCCTGGTCTGCAGTTGTGTTTCACAGCCGCCTCCAAGCAAACTGGTCAGGCTCGCTGCGTATGATATCGCAGTCGTGGTGCTGTGTCAAAAGGCAGCAAGCTGTGTAATAATATCACATAACTTCAAAGCAGATACACAGAGCCCCGGTCAGTGAATATTTCATGCTAAAACCTGCTCTCTTGGCCTATGATTTTACAAACGATGTAGCCTATGCTGTTTTCTCCAAAAGGAAACACCCCCGCGGTGTTCTGGAGAAAAACACTAATTTATGGCTTTCATTTACTGCTCTAAACTGTAAGAGAGTGTGAGATGAACCAGCTCCACTTCCCATTCCCCACCCCTGCTTGTTTCCAGCAGGCAGACAGCTGATACCCGCAGCTTGTAAGCCAGAACTCATGGTGTAGTATCTCATCAAGAGCTGTACAGGAAGATCTTAACACCTCTCACTCCAAGAAAGGGACAAATAGTCAATAGTACAGCCTAACCTCTGACATTTTTGCCTGAATTATTCCTCTTCAATTTTTCTTCGTGCTGTTTTATCCCCTACTGGAAGTTATATCCCCTCACAGGACCCTAAACCACTCTTTCCCTCTGGGCGCACATACCTTTCAATTGCTCTCAGATAACTTTTCTAGTCCAATTTTAAACATTGTTTAATCAAGCCATTCATACTTTGTCACTTTAATTTCTCTCTGTGTATCAAACCCTAGATCATCTTAATCTTTGCTGTCCTTCCATAGCAATCTATTCCTTCTTAGTTGCTCTTCTCTTTGGCAAGAAGATACTGAAGATTTGGATCTGTCCTACCATTTTGCAAATTGTAGTAGTAGCTTTGTTGTACTATTCTGACGTATCATGTAGTTTACTCTGCCTATTCACTGCACTCTTTTGCTTAAAATCTCATGAACCTTTCAGGAGGAAAACGATAACCAGACAATCAAAATACTAAATAGGTTAACATAATACTGTACAATACTGGAGCTACTATAATGTATTGGGTACTAAAATTACTATATCTCGCACTTCTGAGAAGAGAGCAAGAGAGAAAAAGAGCAAAGGATGGAGCATTAATGCACTCAAGTGTCAAAGAGTGCAATGAAAAAAGAGAAAGACATGTTCTGAACTACATATTGTTTTGTTTTGATTTGTTTTTTTTCCTAAGGTAAGGGATTTCTTCTTATCTGCTCTGAGCTAAATATTCAGAAAACAGCAGCCTTTCAAAAAGATCCTAAACAAGGAAGAAAGTCTGGCCTAGGACAGAATGATTTGGAAGATTCGGCTACAAATGACTGAAGTACTTACTCCAACCACTACATCCTTAAGATCCTGTTCAGTTAATGCTGTTTATACGACGATAGTACATATACCAAAATCAGACATATGAAGAAATGACCATCATGTAACACCATGTCTTTGGGTAAGACAGTGACAAAACTGAAGCTCTCCATGAAAAGTATATCTAATGTTGCTTTTCTATTTTTTTTTTGGGGGGGGAATAAAAGTTACGACACTTCCAAAATAAAAAAGAAATCTGTTTTGCCATTTGGAACTGTTAGAAAAGTGTTGAGGTATATAAACATCAAAAGAGAAAATCTCAAAACATTTGAGAGTGCTGCAATTACAGTTCTTTGTTACGTCATATTTTTGTTATGCCCCATTTTTGTTACAGAGAACACAATTTTCTTTAGCTGTTGAAACACACAAAAAAGTACATTTTTAAAAAGTTTACAGAAGAGACCTTATCCACAGCTTTCTGGACAATGACAAGTTCTAAGGAAAAATAAATTAATGATTTATTCAATAGAACAGATTCTGCTTTCTTTGTCTGTCCTGCTGCAAGGGGGCTGTAACGGCATATGCCTTCCGGGGAGGCTGTGGAGTCTCCTTCTCTGGAGATATTCCAGCCCCGCCTGGCCGCGGTGCTGTGCAGCCTGCTCTGGGTGACCCTGCTTGGGCAGGGGGTTGGGCTGGGT